>Ga0307981_1000156_pt1 | contig 73739 bp, 50 predicted proteins | sample OrgLakmetagen987_FD_201849 | JGI IMG/M metagenome (GOLD analysis project Ga0307981, IMG submission 201849) | Saline water microbial communities from Organic Lake, Antarctica - #987 | ecosystem: Environmental > Aquatic > Non-marine Saline and Alkaline > Saline | place: Antarctica: Organic Lake... | reverse complement strand
CTTTACGGTCGAGATTGGGCAGTTGCTCAGCTGGTGGCGGCGGGCTTATTTCCAATTCAGGTAAGCCAACGCTCCAGCCATCTTTACCGAGAAACAGTGCGCCTGTGTAACCAAGCGAACGGGTAGTTGATTCTATAAAAGTATCTAGCGAATGGTGCGGAATATCTTTCGTCACAAAGTGCGAGTAGACAGCGAGCCGTGGCTGGGTTGCGTTGAAGAGCTCAACTGCTTCTGGAATCGTCATCAACTTAGCGACAACTCCTTGCATTTCCGGTTTCTTGGCCAACTCGTCTGGCATGGCTAAAATATTTGAAACGAGAATATCAACACCCTGACCATGTTTGATCAGATTATCGCACAATCGCGTGTCTCCCGAGAGTAAGACGGATTGCGAGCCATCTTCGATAAGATAACCAAAAGCCGGATCACCATCACCGTGTTCGACAAGGAAAGCCGTAAATTTGAGAGGCCCGTTGTCGATAAAGACTCCCTCAGCGTCCAATTCTGTAACATCGATCAGCAAATGCGCCGGATCATTAAACGCATTGGCCCGATGCTTCACATCAAACTGATACATCGCATACATACCCTCAATCATGGCCTTAGTCCCAACAGGTCCAACAATCTTTAGAGGCTGCTCCCGCCCGAGCAAAAACCAGCCCGTCATCCATAAATTCGGCAGACCTTCAATGTGATCATTATGCAGATGCGTCAGAATAATCGTATCCACATCGCGAGGATCTACGCCCGCTTCGTAGAGGTTTTGCATCACAGTGCGCCCCGCATCGAATAGATAGTTTCCGTTGGCAGTGCTCACAAGCGTCGCAATCCCCTCCCGGTCAACAGTAACCTCCGGCCCACCCGTGCCAACAAATGTCACACTGAGCATCCCCTCCTCGCTAGCCGCATATCCCGAAACAAGGCTGATTAAGTAGGCACATACCGATAGTAGAAAACATCGCATAACTACCCATCAGCTAAAAGTATGCCTCTTCACGGATTTCGGACAATAGGCAGCCAGGGTCTTTTTTCTTAGCCGCTTGTCTGTCTTAGATTAGAGGCGTCGATGAGTCCGTTGATTGCTGTGATTTAGAGGGTTGAGAAGGTGCTGGCTGTCGTTTTGCTGTCTGGTTTTCGACATCAATACACCAAAACTATGACAACCAGCATTGTTTACCATACTCAGGGCATCCGTGGATTCCACTATAAAAAGACGATCCGCAAGGATCAGACTGAGTTTTATCACATTATCAGCACGGCGGCGCTGGCGATTTGTCCCTGCTGTAAGTCCAAGCAGGCAAAGTTCGTTGAGACTGCGGAGCACCGCTCCATCCGAGGGCTGCCCATCGGCTTAAAAAAACGATTTTCATTGTGCAGGTCAGGCGGGTGCGCTGCGAGAGTTGTGACGGTTTCGCTCGTGAACGTTTGGGCTTTTGCCCTGCTCCAAACGTGGCTTACACCAAGTGGCTGGTAAAGTATGTCCTGGCTTTGAGGAAGCAGCCCCCAGGACATCCATAATCCTCAATCCGGCAGTCAAAAATGAGAAAAGGTTCTTCGCTATTTTTAGTGGGTAACTCGTTCGCTTGCCATTGAGCTTTGAACTGATGATTTGTTACAACTGCTAACGCTAGCACCCAAGGGCATAGCCATTGGGGACCTGGGCTGATTGAGTGTATTTTAATACAACTGATGACTTACATGAAACTGACAGACTGCAAAATTGGGCTATTAATCAACTTCAATGTCGTCCACCTCAAAAAGGGTATCCGGCGACTGACACTTCCAAATTGAGACGACTCTGCCTCCCTTAATCTCCCCTCTTTATTATGCCCTTGGGTGCTAACCCGCGTAGCGGGTGGTTGTGAAATGTAATACGCTATGGCTCGTCTGTGCTGTCTTGGCCGTTTTAGTTTTTGATTGATCCACTAAAAATAGCGAAGAACCTGAGAAAAAGGGTCAATCAATTGTCTATGAATGAGTTACGCGCAAGCGAACTCGCGCCAGAGTGGCGACGAAGTTTTTCTCATTTTATGACCACTGAGGGTTGGGAGGTCATGCCGCCAATCCTGCGTTCCAAGCCACTTGCAGTGGTGACCACAGCTAAGAGGCTTGCGCCTTGTCTTGACGGCAAGCCTTCCCAACTAACGAATTTAGGATAATATGTAACCTGCAATAATTAGCGTCAGAATCGGATCCACCCAGGTCCAATCCAACCAATAGATAGCCGCACCGCCCATCAAGACGGCAACCGAAGCACCCGCATCCGTCAGATTATGCATGAAAGCCGCCTTCACATTTAAGCTCCCCTTGGACATGGACCAGAGTAACCAAGCGGTGGCGACATCGACAACCAAGGCCACTCCCGCTGCGGCCATAATCCAACCACCCAAAAGCGGCTGAGGATCTACCAAGCGACGCACCGCCTCAAAGACCAAATAGAGGCCGACCAAAATCAGCGCTGTCAGCTGTATCAGTGCGCCGATTAACTCCGCCCGGCCGTAGCCAAAGGTATAGCGCGCATCCGCCCTTTTCCTCGAAATCTTCCGCGCTATATACGCAATCAGTAGCGCCGCCGCATCATTGGTATTATGCAGAGCGTCCGCCATCAAGGCGACGCTTCCAGAAACCGCACCTGCCACAAATTCAAAAACCGAGAGCCCAAGATTGTCGATAACCGTCCAAAGCAATACTCGGTCACTGACACCTTCTGTGCCATGCGAATCGGTATTTCGTGCGAATGACTATGCGTATGAGTTTTCATAGTATCCTTAATAAGTTGGTAGCGCAGGCGCGTCTCAGCTTAGGGTCGGTTTAAACGGTTCACCACACTTTGCGTTGCAAAACGCAACGATCACTAGCCCTGAGCTGGTTGTAACCCTTTGTGTAAATCGTATTACTCATGACCACAAGTGCAGGCGTATTCTGCCAAATGACAGCCAGAACAAGTAAAGGTCTTAAGGTAAAACTTCTCCCGAACGGTTGGGCTATCAGCCGCAGGCTTGATCTGCAGGATGATTGGCATTCCCGCAATATCCGGCAAGGCCTGGTCCGAACGAAGCACGTTCCCCTCTTGGCTAAAGCGCACTCGCACCGCATTGGAACGGTCACCACCTACCAAACTGACGGTTTGTCCGGAAGGAGCCACGACGGTTCCAGAGTCATCTATAAAACTAAGCTGCACATGCCGATCTTCCAGCAATAGAAATTCCATACGCGGCTCGACGCTGTCGATCATCCGCCCACCATTGGGTGCCGGAATGTCAGCATGCGCTCCATGCGAATGGCCTGGCGAAGCAACAGATACGCTGCCCGCGAAAAAAGTAATCAGGCAATTGAGAAGGATGATTGTTTTGATATTTTGTTTCATAATATTAACTGTTATTCCGAAGCAGCGGCTCGGAGACGGATCGCCTTTTCCGCTGGCTTGCGGCAGAAGGCGTAGAATATAGCTGGCGTCACCGCCAAGCCAAGTAAAGTCGAGCTGATCAATCCACCGACGATGACAATCGCCACGGGATTCAGAATCTCTTTGCCGGGAGCATCTGCGGCCAGCACCAGAGGAATTAAAGCCAGCCCCGCGGAAATCGCGGTCATGAAGATCGGGACTAAACGCTCGCGGGTTCCGCGGATCACCATTTGTCGACTGAAGACTTCGCCCTCATGACGCATCAAGTGAAGATAGTGCGAAAGCAACATAATGTTATTTCGTGCCGCAATACCCGTCACCGCGATGAAACCGACTAAAGTGGCTATGCTGATATTGTTCAAGGTCATAGCCGTATAGAATACCCCACCTATCAGTGAAATCGGAATAATCGTTAGCACTACCCAGACAAAACTGAAGCTTTTAAAATAGCTAAACAACAAAGCAATAATCAGCAAAAGGATCAGGCCACACATGATAGCAATCGTCCGCCGCGCTGCTTGTTGCGCTTGATACTCTCCTTCAAAGGAAACGGTATAACCCTCAGGCAGGGTCAGTCCCTCAGAGACCGCAGCTTGCAAGCTTTCGACCGCAGTATTCAAATCATCGACCGTCGGATTAATCGAGACCACAAAGCGGCGCAGTGTATTCTCCCGAAGGATCGTATTCGGGCCCTTGGCTTGACGAATCTCCGCCACCGAGCTCAAAGGTATTCGCGAGCCACTTTGCGTATCAATATAAAGGTTGGCCAAACGATCCGGTGACTCGCGCCAGGTCTCTGGGAGTCGCACCACTAAATCATAGATCCGCTGCCCCTCATACACCTCGGCCACGGCCTCACCACCCATCAGTGCAGCCAACTGTGTATTCAACTCCCCTGGGGTAATTCCGTAGGCCAGCGCCCGCTGACGATCCACTTCGATTCGTAGTTGTGGAATCAGCGCCTGTTGCTCACCCCGGGCTTCCTCTAGCCCTGGAATCTCACGTGCAATCTCGACCACTTCCTGTCCAAGCCGACGCAATTCGCTCAGTTCTGGTCCATAAATCTTCACCGCCACCTTTGCGGAAACGCCACTCAGCATATGGCCAATCCGGTCCGCCAATGGCGTGCTCATCGCACTGAAGGTCCCCGGAATGGTCCGCATGGTCGTGCGAATCTCATCCAGGACTTCGTCGCGGCTGCGGGCACTCGTTTCGGTGAACTCGACATCAAACTCTACTGTCGACACCGGCACCACATGATCGCCCCGCTCGGCACGCCCCGCACGATATCCGACCGTTTCAACTTCAGGGATTTGCAGCAAAAGCTCTTGTGCCGTATCGGCTAATTCAGTCGTCTGCTTGAGCGAGGTTCCCGGCGCGGACGTCATCGCGATCAATGCCGTTGGCTCTCGGAAAGGCGGTAGAAAGTTGCCCCCCATTTTGGTCACTGAGACAAATGCACCCGCCATAATCAATCCGGTCAACAAGAGCACAAGGATTGGCTGACTCAGCGCAAAGCGCATCCATGTCTTTTCAAAAAACACTTTTAGCCCGCGCACCAACCAGCCATCTTTGTGCACGACGCCAGCCTTAGGGTTCAGCAGCAAGGAGCAAAGAACCGGTATCACGGTTAAGGATACAACAAACGAAGCCGCCATACTCACCATCGTGGCGATCGCAATCGGTGCAAACAAGCGACCTTCCACCCCGCTCAATGCGAGCAGCGGTAGGAAGACCAGAATGATCAATACCGTCGCGTAGAGAATCGAAGAGCGCACCTCAGCCGAGGCGCGTGCAATCACCTCTAATTTAGGTTGCGGCGTCCCGCTCGCGGCATTCTCACGAAGTCGACGAAAGACATTCTCCACATCGACAATCGCATCATCGACCACCATACCGATGGCCACCGCGAGGCCGCCCAAGGTCATTGAATTCACACTTAGATGCATCCAGTCAAAAACCAGAATCGTCATCGCTAACGAAAGTGGAATCGCAGTCAGCGTAATCAAAGTTATCCGCACATTAAATAAAAACAGGAACAAGATCAGTGCCACCATGATGGCTCCATCGCGCAAGGCTTCTTTCAAATTGCCAATCGATAGATTGATAAAGTCAGACTGACGATAGAGCGTGACCAGCTCGACGCCTTCGGGCAAAGAGCCACTTAGTTCGGCCAGCACCTGTTCTACTTGCTCGGTTAGTGCCAGGGTATCGAATCCCGGTGACTTAGTTACGCTGAGGATCACTCCAGGATAGGTGTGCACCGCTTCGCCCTCAGTCGCCAGCGAGCGTGAACCTAGCCCGGCATCGCCACGCATCGGCTCGACATCCCAGGCAACCGTCGCCACATCACCCAACCGAATCGGTCGGTCATCTACATACGCCACCACCGTATCCGCTATCTCGCTCAAATCGGTCGTCATGGCCAAATTGCGCACCATGATTTCCTGGGCCGATCCAGTCAAAAAGCCCCCGGTGGTGTTCTTCACCGCCTCCGATGCTGCCTTATGAATGGCATCGAAGTCGACCCCCATAGCGAGCATCCGATCCGGATCCGGCTGCACCTGAATTTGTTTCACCCCTCCTCCCATCGCAAGCACTTCGGCCACGCCGGGAACCGCTTGCAAGCGACGTCCCACCGTCCAGTCGGCCAATGTCCGCAAGTCACGCGGAGCCACTTCACCGGATGGGTCGGCGATACCAATCAGAAGAATATTACCCATCAAAGAAGCGACCGGCGTCATGTAAGGATTCACGCCTTCAGGTAACTCACCAGCCACCCCTGTGAGACGCTCCTGCACGAACTGGCGCGCTTGATAAATGTCCGTATCCCAGCCGAATTCGACGAAGATCAATGACAAGCCAACATCGTTCACAGAACGCAAGCGACTCACCCCGTTTGTCCCCATCAAGGCATTTTCGAGCGGGATAGTGACCAGTGTCTCCACCTCCTCTGGGGCATAGCCGGGAACCTCCGTTAAAATCGTCACCGTCGGCTTAGTCAGATCCGGTAGCACTTCAACCGGGAGCTCCGTTGCCCGCTTGGCGCCGAGCACTAGAATAATCGTCGCCACAATCAAAACCCACCAGCGCTGCGCCAATGAAAAACGTATCATTTGATTCAACATATTATACAGTCTCCCCGTCGGATCGCTTACGGCTTAGTCCTTGCTGAATCAATACAACAGAAAGAATCGTCATCGCAGCCGCATAGATCACGAGCGCCCAGCTGGAGCCATGCGCTTCGTGCTCCCCCTCATGTCCGTGGTCTCCACCTGACGCTTCCGCAGTCTTCTGGTCCTCGGTTATTTCGGAGCCATCTTCATTATGCTCGTGCCCATGCGCGGCATCCAACGCTTCCTTCAAAGATATCTGCTGTCCACCTCCGGCAAACATAAGCGAGTAAGCGCCCTTCGTGACCACTTCATCGCCCTCAAACAATCCACTCTCTACTTCAACATAGCGGTCATTGCGCTCGCCCAAGACGACTGGAATCCGAACATAAGCATTCTCCAAATCAAAGTCTTTCACAAAGACCACCCGCGCTGAAGGATCACCCTGAACCGACTCGCGGGGCACGGCCAATACCGCTGCTTTCTTCGAGGTCACCACCGCAAACTCAACCCGCAGACCTGGACGCATTCGCCCGTCTTCATTCGCGAGTTCAAAGATCGCCTCGACCGTCCCGGAGTCCCGGTCGGCAGTCACACCAAAGCGCATTAACTTGGCATCGATTATCCCATCGCCCAATGCTGGCACACGAATGTGCGCAAGCGACCCGATCTGCACATCTGCGGCAGCTTGCTCGGGAATCTTAGCCACCGCCCATACTTTTGAACGGTCCGAAATATCCATCAACTCGGCATCCGGCTCTACGGGTTGGCCGATGCGTATATGCGAGTTCGTGACTAAGCCCGCTTGCGGAGCGGTCAATGTAACCGATGGCGGCGGATTGCCTAATTGCCGAGTTTCGATCACGGCCACGGAATCACCCGCTTCCACGAAGTCGCCTTCATACGCGTTGATTTCACGAACGCGTCCGGCCACACGTGTCGATAAGACCGAGTGGCGTGCCGGAATTTCCTCAATCCGCCCAATCGCGAAAAGTGTATTTTCAAAGTCACGTGCCTCGACCCATTCAGTTTGGATCCCGAGGTTACGGACTCCAACTGCATCCAGGATGATTGTTTCACTCGACTGTCCTGCAGCACTCGCGGCAATCAGGCCGAAACTAGCTAAAATATATAATGCTTTCATAGGTAAAAAATTATTTTGATTTGATTAAACAAGTTGTGTGCAAGCCTGTGGCGACTTGCCAGTTGCTGAGCGCTTCAGCGAGTTGCTGTAAAAGTTGAAGCTCCTTCGTCTGTAAATGCAGACTCTGCGCTTGGGTGCTAAAAAGATCCGTCAAACTGATCTGACCACCCGCATAGGCCGTTTTCATTAATTCGATATTCGCGTCCAGAGTCGGCGTAACCTCTGATCGATAATTCAAAATCTGAGCATGCAAACGACCGACCAGTTCGCGCTGAGTCGCCGCTTCACTTCGCAGTCGCGCTTCCGTGCCCAGCAACTGCCATTCAAGGCGCTTACGCTGTGCTTCACGCTCAGCTACATTCCCTTCACTTCGATTATGCAAAGGTAACGGAATCGATAGCCCCACCCCAAAGAAACGGTCACGGCCAAGACCTCCCGGCGCATCGACACCACGCTCCTCTTGAAAGTAAACCTCGACTTCGATATCCGCCCAACGAGCCACCTTCGCCAGCTCAAGATTCTTTGTCGCCAGCGCAAGCATCTGCGCATCGACTCTATACTCGGGATGCGACTCCAGGATAGCCGCGTCCATCTCGGGTAAATCGAGAGGGGACTCCGGCACAAAAAACTCGAAGTCAAAATCCAAAGTTTCTCCCATGCCTAAACCGCAGAGACGCTTTAATTCTGCCCGCCGGAGTAGCTCACGATTGGCCAGCCCTTGCTGTTCTTGCTCAAGTGAATAAATCTCCAGCTTCAACCGGTTCACATCGACCTCGGAAGCCTCACCACGCTCGATGCGTGATTCAATAAATCCAAGCCAGGTGCGATTTAATTCCAAAACCTTTGCGTGCAGAGCCTGCTCCGCCAAGGTTTCGGTTAAGGCATAGGCCGCAAATTCAACTTTCTCCCGTAGATGATGTGCCGCATCCGCAATCTCTACTTCCGCGAGAAGGATCGCATCCTTTGCCGCGCTTCGCTCCAGCTCAAGTCGACGTGTCAGTGGAAACTTCTGGGCGAAGCCCACCCGCAAGACGAGCTCACCTTCAGCATTAAACGCCCGGTCACTCGCGTAGCCTAATATTAGGCTAGGATTATCCAGTCGCCCCGATTGCTCTTGGCGGCCTTTCGCGGCATCCAGCACAGTTCGGGCCGCCTGCAAATTTGGGTTTTGCGGAAGCGCCAGTTCGACCAGAGCGTCTAAAGAGTTTTTTGCAACCGCAGGCTCAGTGTGTGCATGCTCTTGACTACAAAGCAAAGTGCTGAGCAGTAAATAACTACAAACTGATGAAATTCTGCGCCACCCAATGTGGCGCCAGTGTTGAATAAATTGATACATAAAAATCCTGATAAAAGTATGCGTTCCGAAGATTTACTTCGAAACAAACAGCCACGCTCCCACAAAGGAAGCGCACTAACTTTATATCAGGATCAAACGCGCAGGTAATGAACTCGTGCAACCAGGACTGAAGCACTCATCCCGACTGGTGGAGCTCTCATCGGCTCCAGACGAGATTCTGCTTTTGTTCGTAAAGTATTTTCACGAAGCAATGAACCCGTCCACGTATCTAGAATGATCGGGGCGACCGCAAGCGATTGACCACTTTCGACGCGGGGTGAGACAATAAGCAATTTGCTCAGCTCGATGTCTATACATGTCTCCGGTTCGGAAACCGAATACTCATGAACCGAACTCTCTACGCAATTATCTACACAGGTAACAGCTGTTTCTGTAACGGATTCAAAATGTAGTTCGCCTTCATGAATGCACAGCAGTAATCCCCCGAAGGCACCAAAAAGTGCGTTCCAAGCGAAGAGGCTAACCAGCCATAAGATGCTTACTTTGCGTATCATGCGTTCAAATTTAGGACCATCTAGGCAGGTGCGCCCGCTGGAGTTGCATCGCCGGCAAGTCCGCCCTTGTCTTCGTCTTTTTTCTTTTTCTTCGCCTCAGGCTTTGCATCTTCTTCCGCATCGTCCTCAGGTTCAGGATTCAAGCGCTTTACAATCGGCGAACGCATTTCTCCATATTTAATAATTTCAAGCACGTGCTTACCATCCAGAGTCTCATGCTCGATTAATGCCTCCGCTAAAGTGTCTAAGGCAGCGCGATGGTCATTCAATATTTGTATGGCATGCGCATACTGCTCTTGGATCATATCATATACGATCTTATCGATCTTTTGTGCAGTCTCTTCACTGTAATTCTTGCTCGTGAAACCAGCTTGCCCCATGTAGCCGCCGCTCTGGCTTTCACCCAGCGAAACCATTCCTAGCTCGGACATTCCCCAATCACACACCATTTGACGCGCAGTGTTAGTCGCCATACGAATATCGCCGGATGCACCACTTGTGATGTCACCCATGACAATCTCTTCAGCCGCACGTCCGCCCATCACGCAGCAAATGTTGTTAATTAAGCGACGTTTGGAATGATTCAATAAATCCTTCTTCGGCATAAACATGGTTGAACCCAAACTCTGCCCACGTGGAATGATTGTGACCTTATGAACGGGCATGTGCCCGTCATCCAGCACCCCTTGAATCAGTGCGTGGCCAGCTTCGTGAAAGGCAGTGATTTTACGATCTTCATCGTCCATCAACTTACGCCGCTCGCGACCAAAGGAAATCTTATCCCGCGCCTCGTCGATGTCTTCCATCTCGACGGCTTTCTTGTTGTAACGCGCAGCAATTAGGGCGCCCTCATTGAGTAAGTTTGCTAAGTCGGCACCGGAAAAGCCGGGTGTGTTTCGCGCCACGTATTCGAGGTTCACCTCTTCGGAAAGCGCAATGCGTTTGGCATGCACCTTCAAAATATCATGACGGCCATTTAAGTCGGGAAGATCGATTGTGACCTGACGGTCAAAGCGGCCCGGACGGAGTAGCGCGTTATCCAAAACATCCGGGCGATTCGTCGCTGCGATAATAATCACGCCTTCATGCCCATCGAAACCATCCATCTCCACGAGAAGTGAATTCAAAGTCTGCTCGCGCTCGTCGTTACCGCCGCCCACTCCTGAGCCACGTTGACGTCCGACCGCGTCAATCTCATCAATAAATACGATACAAGGGGCATTCTTACGTCCTTGTTCAAACATGTCGCGCACCCGAGCAGCGCCGACACCAACAAACATTTCGACGAAATCAGAACCACTAATCGAGAAAAACGGCACTTCGGCCTCTCCAGCCACTGCTTTTGCGAGCAAAGTTTTACCCGTTCCCGGAGGGCCCACCATGAGCACGCCTTTTGGAATACGACCACCGATGCGCTGGAATTTCTTCGGGTCTTTCAAAAAATCAACAACTTCACTGACCTCTTCCTTCGCCTCGTCACAACCCGCAACATCCTTGAAACTGATCGCGTCTTTGTCCCGAGTCAGCATCTTAGCCTTACTTTTACCAAAGCTCATCGCACCACGTCCTGCATTCTTTAGCTGGCGCACAAATAGGAAATAAAGGAGACCAATAATCAGCACAAACGGTAAAAAGCTAATCAGAATATCTTGCATCGCAGTGCTACTGCGGCGTTCAGCCAACACTTCACGCACAAGTAAAAAATCGGCTTCCGTGAGACGACCCTCGGCCGTAAAAGGAACTGTAGCAGCCGCGTTCCCGTCCGCAATCTCAGATCCTTCGGGCGTCGCTGACATTTGTCCTGTGATAATATATCCAGCTTCCCCAAGCGAGGGATCTGGCTTCATAACTCCATCACCTTTAGTGATTTGGCCTTCTTTGACCGCCGTGACTAACTCACTGATGGTCAAGCGCTGAGCATTAGCAGCAGCACCTGGTTGCGCGAACCAAAGCGCGACGATTGCGGAAATGATGACTAACCAAATGAGTAATACTTTTGGCTGAAAACGCTCAGGCGGGCCTTTGCGATTCGGGTCTTTATTAGGAGGCGTATTCTTCTGTGATGACATGTGAATTTTTCAAGTTGAGCGTCTACTTTGGTAAGTCAACCTAAGAGCCAGCTTCGTGTCGGGCATGATTCTGTAGGCTTCTGCGGGTGGAAATCCGGGAACCCAAAGTATTTCCCCGGCATCATCCAAGACAAGAGGGAGCCGTTTCCGTTCCCTTCTGGGAATATGCCGATCAATAAACCAATCTTTCAGCTTCTTTCTTCCGGGTGCCCCCATCGGCAAAAACCGATCCCCGGGCTCCCACGACCGAATCTCCAATGTGTCGGTTGCTTTTAATCGCAAGTAAACTTCGCAGGAAGGATCGACCTTGCCACTGAAGATACGTGCAGAGGTAGCGGCATCCAACTCGACCAGATCTGAGCAGAGCTGAGCACCGGTCGAAAGTAGCGCTGAGTCGCCCGGAGAGATTTGGGTATGCTCTAAACCGGATTCTTCCCGATCACTCCAATCTATCGAAAGTGTATTCACATCCAGCTCCAGATAATGCGCACCCACACTAAAGCGATTTGTCGCCTTTTCGTCATAAATCGCCCTCAAAATAAGATCCATGGCTGGAGCCCCCACAGAGCCGATCAATTCATGACTCGAAAACCAAGCATTCAGCGCTCGGCGAACCAGCGACCTAGGAGCCGCCTGCAAACGCTTACGATCCAAAGACTCTACCATCGTAAAAGCTTTTGGGAATTGCGCCCGCGTCAGAGCATCCAGTGCCGCGGCATCCTCCTCCAGTAGCATCCGCGAGCGTGCCGCACCCATCTGCACATCATGTGACAAACAGTCCGAAAGTGCCGGAATCACTTCCTGTCGAAGCGCATTCCGAGCAATTCGGATGTCAGTATTCGAGCTATCCTCGCGCCAGGGGATCCCCTCTGCTTCAAGATCTTCGCGGATACTTCCCGCGCTGAGCTCCAGTAAAGGTCGCAGGTGGGCTGGCCACTGCTCAAATTGACTAATCGGGCGCGGTGCCGCCAACCCATCCACACCCGCTCCTCGCGCGATTCGGATGAGCATCGTCTCCAAAATGTCGTCCTGTTGATGTCCGAGTGCGATCGCCGTGCATCCGCGCTTATCAGCCACATCCCTCAAAAAGTTCAGCCGTAAGCCCCGCGCCGTCGTCTCTGTAAAAGCCGCCTCTTTTGGAGGTCGTGCCCCAATCACAAAGGGTAATTTCAAGGCATCTGCGACCGTTTTAACAAAGTCTGCATCCTGCGCCGAAGCCTCGCTCCGCCAACGATGGTTATAATGCGCTACGATTAATTTATACCCCATTTCCGCGGAAAGCGCGTCTAACACACAGAGTAAAAAGATCGAATCCGCCCCTCCCGAACAAGCCACTAACAGCGGCTTACCCTCTAGCGTCCGCAAATAGGCCATTACTTCGCCATGCAGTGAACTCGGCCCAACGCGCGCCAACAGAGCCTTCGCTTTTTCAGGCCAGTTGATTTCATGGGCGTGTTCCGACATGCCTCAATAGCAGCTATTTTTCGAAGCGGTGCAAGCACATCAAAAACGAAAATGAGTTGCCCCCATCATAAATAGACAAATAGATACAGTGCCATGGACAGCAGCCTCTTCGACTACCATCTACCTACCGAGTGTATTGCTCAGGAACCCGCCGCGCAGCGCGACGCCTCGCGCCTCATGGTTGTGGATCGTGCCACCCGCAAAATCACCCATACCACTTTCGCCAAAATTGGTCAGCACCTCCCCGCCAACAGCCGTTTTTTTCGTAATAATGTAGCTGTGCTTAAAGCCCGTATCTTTGGTCAACGCCCCACCGGCGGTAAAGTCGAATGCCTCCTTCTCCAGCCCGCCGAAGACGCCTACACCTGGTGGTGCCTCCTGCGCCCGGGCAAGAAAACCTTCCAGTCCGGCACCTTCGGGATCACAGGCGAATATCAAGCCGAAGTCCTCGAAGCAGGCGAAAGCGGAAACTACCGCATACGCTTTCAACCCGATAGAGACGAATCTGTAACCGAACTTTCCGAGCGACTCGGCATCATGCCGCTCCCCCCTTACATAGAACGCATCAAAGACGACCCCCGTAGCGCAGCCGACAATGAACGCTACCAGACCGTCTACGCTGACTACGAAAAACGCGTCGCCGTGGCCGCACCCACTGCCGGCCTACACTTTACCGATACTCTGATTAAAGAGCTCTCCACCGCTGGAGCCAGCTTCCATGACCTCACCCTCCAAGTCGGCATAGGCACCTTTCACCCCATCCAGGTAGATAATATCGAAGCACATAATATCCACCACGAGTGGTATGAGATTCCTCCCGAGGCCTTTGCCGCCTTGCAGAGACCCGAACCTGGACCACGAGTTGCCGTCGGCACCACGTCCGTTCGCTCGATTGAAGACGCGATGAAGCGCTTCCTACCGGATCACAGCGGACCCGTTCAAGCAGAAGCCGATATCTTTATTTACCCACCCTATCAAATGCAAGCGGTCGATGCCCTCATCACCAACTTTCATCTGCCTAAATCGACCTTGCTGTGCCTCGTCTCTGCCTTTTTAAGCCCCGGCAAAATGGATGGCATAGACTGGCTCAAAGATATCTACGCCGAAGCCATCGAAAGTGGGTATAAGTTCTACAGTTATGGCGACGCCATGCTTATTCTTTAAATAAGGTCGGGAATTAAGGAATAATAACCCGTAAATACACTCACATGGACAAAGAAGACTTGAATTTTGAGACCATCGTGGAGGCCTACTACCAACCACTCTATCGTTTCGGCTATAGTCTAGCCAAAAACGAACATGAGGCGGGCGACCTTGCCCAGCAGACTTTTTTCATCTATGCGGAAAAAGGCAGTTCCTTGCGCGACACTTCCAAAGTGAAGTCCTGGCTCTTCACCACACTCTATCGCGAGTTCCTGAAACGCCGCCGCAAAGATAAACGCATCGATTACTACGAGCCCGACGTGCTCGAAAGCACCAGCGGGGCCGAAGACCCTGCAGTGCATCGCTCCATGGATGGCAGCCTCGCCATGGAATCACTCGCTAAAGTCGACACGGTCTACCGCGAACCACTCGCCCTCTATTATTTGAAAGATCTTTCCTACAAAGAAATTGCCGAAGTCCTCGATGTGCCCATCGGCACGATTATGTCACGACTCTCCCGAGGAAAAGCGCAACTCCGTGAGATCTTCCTCCGTAACGACTCAAACAACTCCACAGAAAGGAGCTCGCCATCATGACCTCCGAAGAAGCCAAAAACATCCTCCAGCTCTGTCGTCCCGACTGTCCGGAAGATCTCGAAGATCCCACCATCGCCGAAGCACTCAAACTGCTTGAAGCCGATAGCGAACTTCGCGCATGGTTCGAGGAGCAACAAGCTTTCGACCGCACATTCAGCGCGCAGTTGAACGCCTCCGAAGTGCCGGCAGAGCTCAAGAGCACTATCCTCGCCAGCGTGCACTTTCAAAAAAGTAAAGGCGACACTCCTGTCGCTCCTTCTGCAGGTCCCACAACTTCCACATGGTGGCGCAACCCATGGATCGGCATTGCAGCCGTGTTTGCAGTCCTCTTCACTTTCAGCCTAATTCCACGCGGCAACGACCCTACCCAGGAAGTCGCTAGCACCTTGACCAACCCTGCACCGAACAATGCCGACATCCTCAGCTTCATCGTTGATGAAATTAGCAAGATACAGATGTCCAGCTTCGACCTTGTCGATGAGGACCCGGAAACGTTAAAGACTTATTTGGCCAGCAATCGGTATCCAACACCAAATATTTCCGGCAAAAAAACAGCAGACTCCAAGTCCATCGGATGCATGACCTTTAATCATGACGGCGTAAAGATAAGCATCATTTGCTTCAAGGGCGAACGCGTGTATCATTTACTTACCGCCGACAGAAACGGGTTTCCCATGGATGTCGGCGCAGAGCCTCAGTATTTTGAAATCCGAGACCAAGCTATTAAGCTCTGGACGGAAGGTGAAAAGGTTCAAATACTCACCATACAAGGTAGTAAACAAGATATTCCAAAACTCATATAAAAATAAAAAGCATGAAAACACTGATCACATCCGCACTCATCCTATCAATCAGCGCTCTCGGCTTAACCGCTGAGCAGAACGAATCCGGTAATGTTGAAACCTACAAAATCGACACGGTGCACTCTTCCGTAAAATTCAGCATCCGACATTTTGTCGCTAAGACAACCGGCTCTTTCGGAGAATTTGAAGGAACCATCATCGTAAACAAAGATGATATGACAAAAAGCTCAGTTGAAGCCGCGATCAAGATCCCGACTGTCGATACGAACAACGAAAAGCGCGATGCTCACCTGCAGGAAGACGATTATTTCAGCGCAGCCAAGCACCCGCTGATGACGTTCAAGTCCACCAAGTGGATGAAAACTGAAATGGACGGCACATTCAATGTACTGGGTAACCTCACCATGAACGGTATGACTAAGCCTGTTACGCTTGAGGTCGAATTACTCGGTTTCGGCGATGGCATGCGTGGCGCCTACCTCTCCGGATGGGAAGCTACCACCACACTGAATCGCACAGATTGGGGCATCAACGGCGGCCAACCCGCAGTCGGCGAAGACGTCGATGTAACGATTAACATCGAAGCAATCCGCCAGTAGATTTCGGCAAGGCAGACTTTTTTAGAAGCACCTCGTGGCGTGTCAGCTTGCTGACGCTTTTATCCCAGCGACAATGGCCTCAGCAAGCTGAGACGCCACAGGAAGAATCAATCTGCCACAATCAAGGGCAGGATGCCCTTGTTCCGTTGAAAACTAATCGCGAGGTCTAGGACTCAGGGCATCTTGCCCTGTTTTTCGACTTTTTGAGATAGTTTCCAAACGGAGACGCCACACGAGGAGTCAGTCTGTCACAAAGTATTCTACCCAACTAAGCCCGAAACGGCTCTGTCTTGGGTCCGTCGTAACCGTCCTGCTGACCTTCCACGACTACGTTCGATCGAATCCCTCCACGACCTTTCCAGAGCGTCTCCAAACGGGCCCACTTCGGACTCAGGGCACCAAATAAATCTTCAAAAATCTTATTTGTGGCCGCTTCGAAGAAAATCCCTTTATTGCGATATTCGTGCAGATATTCCTTGAGCGCCTTTAACTCAACACAGCTTTCATCCGCCACGTAGCTAAAGACAACCATCCCGAAGTCGGGATGCCCTGTCATCGGACAAGTCGAAGTAAACTCCTCTTGGATATGTTGTATCGTATAGTGACGACCTTTATTCGGATTGGGGAAGGTTTCGATTTCCATATAACTAGGTGAATTCAGTATTTCTAAAAAGACAACTCTACTTTACCTCAAAGAAAGTGCTTCACTAGCATCCAGGTAGACATGGCGATCATGATCAAATTTTCGGCTAGCGAGACCACCCCTAGCGGCACCTCACTACCCCCACCAACACAAGCACAATTCAAATCTCGTTTTTCAACATAGACAGCTTTGACAATCGAGACGGCTCCAAGACTACTGGCAGCAAGCACTATCGGCGCTACGAAGAAGGTCGCCATATTAGCGATCATGAGGACACCTCCGAAGGCTTCGATGAAAGCATACACATACGCATAGGGCACATATCGTCGCGCAAGTAAGTCATACTGAATGAAACCGGACGCATAGGACTGCAAATTCTGCAACTTCAATATGCCCAGCACACACATACTGAAGGCCACAAACAGTTCAGCGATGCGCATGGGCGAAAAAGTCCCGAGACTCGCCCAACTCACAGTAATCGCCATCGCAAAAGTGACTGCAAACACTGCCAATACAGGCTGATACGTCTCCCCTTCTTTCGGATCAGGCCCCTTACCAAGGTGCTCGCGCAACTGATCATAATTACCCAAATACTCGCCATCGATGTAAATCTGCGGTGTCTCATCGACGGCATCTTTCTCTTTGTAAGCCTGAATGGCTTCCGTCGATTCCAGATGTATATCCTCAATTTCATAACCCGCCCGATTCAGTAGATCATAGGCCTTGATCCCCCACGGGCAAAAATGCTTTGGAGTCACCATGCGGTAAATTGTCGCTTTTTTCTTCATAAAATTGGGTTTTAATTATCACAAATAAGGAGTCCTAGCCATAAAGAATCTCGAAACGAAAACAACCGAGCACTCTTTCAGGAGAACAGTTTAAAAAAAGATTACGCTTAAGTTGCTACCTGCTGCCGATACTGGCGCCACAAAACCAATTCAGCTAAAAGACCCAGTATACCACCGACAAGAAATCCACTTATATGCGCGGCCACGTCTGTATTCGCGTCTCCGATACCTAACATCCCAAGCAGGGTGAGTCCGGCAAACAAGGGAAGAAACCAAACCGGTAACGCCATACTGCCCTGGCGACTCCCCTGAAAAGCCTGCATCGCGCCACTCCCGGTCAATAGTCCAAGCGCGGCAAACACACCTGTCGAAGCGCCGATCGAATAATGCGCCTGCGGAAACTGCACCCATGCGTTCAGCACATTGCCTAGGACGGCCCCACACAAAACCAAGAACCAAGCCAAGCGCACCCCAAAGATCCGGCAAACCAGCAGCATAAAGCCAATCCCACCCACCAGATTCGATACCATGTGCACCACATCCCCGTGCAAAGTCAGTGCGGTAAAGGCACGCCACCACTCACCGCCCTCCACCATAGCAATCGAGTCCACCCGGCCATGCAATGCCAGCGGCCAGCGCTGCTGCAGCGCAAAGACCACAATCAAGAGCAGGCCGTAGAGCACAAAACTCGTCGGTCCAACCGCATACAGTGGTCGCACCGCCACATGCCGCCGACGGCGCGCCCGATTCGAAAGCGCTCCGTAAGCCTGCAATTCTTTGAGCACGGCCAAAGCATCCGAGCGCTGCACACAAATCAAATACCGCCCATCCACCTCGAAGGTCCAGTAGGCCTTACCCATGGCCAAAATGACCAGACCGAGTTCATTAGTTTTTTTATAACTCCTCAGCACCGTAACCGGGCACAAACCCTCCGGCACTTCAAAGTCATCAAAGAATTCGCGGTCTGGGACATCACTGGGATCGAACTCCGGCATAGAGACTATCTAAGCCATCTTCGTCTAGATAACCAGCCCGTTTATACGATATCAAAACAGAGCGAAGCCTTGCCTGGATCACTCGTTTTAGAGATACTTGGAGATCATCTGCCTCAACTCTTCGATTTTAATCGGCTTAGAAAGGTAATCATTCATTCCTGCCTCAAGGCATCTCTCACGATAACCGGCCAGGACGTGTGCGGTAACGGCGACAATTGGAATCTTGGCCACATGTTTGAATTCCGGATCGGTGCGAATGGTTTGAGTAGATTTGAATCCGTCCATTTTTGGCATTTGAATATCCATAAAAATGAGATCGAAGGTGTCCTGCTTAATACATTTTAAAGCCTCTTTTCCATCGATGGCAGTTCTCACGACGTGATTCATCTTCTCAAGAATCTTGGCGAGCATAATAGAGTTGTTCCTGTCATCCTCAACAACCAGTATATTAAATGACTTTTTTTCTTCGGATTCCTGAACAGCTTCTGCGGCAACTAATCCCTCTTTTTCCGGCTCATCCTTGGTGGGCACCCCAACGACTATGTCGAAGTGGACAGTCGTCCCTTTGCCAACTGTGGAGTGAACGCCGACGGAGCCTCCCATCAGTTTAACCAGTCTTTCAACAATAGATAAGCCAAGTCCAGTTCCCTGATAGCTTCGGGAAGGCGAAGTGTCCATCTGGGTAAAGGGCTCAAATAATCTGGGTATAGAATCCTCCGGGATACCAATTCCGGTATCGACAATGGAGAACCCAAGACGCATGTGCGGAGAATCAATTTTTTCCAAAACTGTAACTCCAATATCCACGCCTCCATGATCGGTGAATTTGATCGCGTTACCGATTAAATTGAAGAGCACTTGACGGGTTCGGCCGATGTCGCCGACCACATCGGGAGGAACGTCAGAATCAATCTCGAAACCAAGCTGCAGTCCTTTATTTTTGGCGACTGCGGAAAGTGAACTTTTCAGCGAATCCATGAGTGACTGAATAGTAAAGACTCGTTGTGCGACGACCACTTTCCCTGCCTCAATCTTCGAGAAATCAAGAATGTCACCGATGATGGTAATCAGGCTATCCGAGGAATTCATTGCCATCTCGATACATTCATTTTGCTCGGCATTTAAATGCGACATTTCAAGGAGTTGTAAATTACCCTGTATGCCGTTTAAAGGCGTGCGTATTTCGTGGCTCATATTGGCGAGAAATTCCGATTTCGCTTTGTTGGCGGATTCGGCCAGAACTTTCGCTTTTTCCAGCTCAATCTGATGTTGTTTACGCTCCGTAACCATTCGAAAGTAAGTGGAAAATGTGTCTTGATTTGGGCAGACATGGACTTCGATCCATTCCTTCAGAGGTTCGTAGAACTCCACGAAGGTCTTCTCCTTTTTTTCAGTGAAGGCCTGGTCGTAGTGTTTTTGAAATTGATCGCTCTCCGGCGAAGGAAAGACTTCCCAGACGTTCTTACCGAGCAAGTCAGATTCTTTTACTTTGAGAGAATCCAGTCCTACTTGATTTATATAGGTAACTATATAGTCCTTATTCATTTCCATGAAACCGTCTGTCGTGTTTTCCAGAACATTTAACAAACGCTGGTGTGCATCCTTGAGCCGCTGCTCGGCAGTTTTGGATTCTGTAATATCCAGAACAGTCCCATAGAGATGGGTCACCGCTCCTTCCGCGTTTTTCTTGATACGGCATTTTGCAAGAATCATTTTCCCAGTGCCATCACGGGAGAGCATCCTCAATTCGATCTCATACGGTATTCCTTCTTCGACAGCTCTCCGGACGGCACGGTCTAAAGTCTCCCGTTCATCGGGATGATACAGTTTCAGGTTTCCCTCATAGTTCGGGAGTTCCTCTGAGGGATCCATCTCCATAATGCGGTAAAGCTCATCCGACCAAACTATTTCGTCTTTCTCAACGTCCCATTCCCAACTGCCGACATGGGCGATTTGCTGAGCTTGCTTCAACTCTTCAGTCGATTTCTGTAAAGAAATCTGCGCGGCTTTTCGGTCGGTGATGTCGGCGATCGTGCCGCCCAAATATTTTTTACCGTCTCTTTCCCTTCTTTCACCCATTACTCTGACCCATAGGTTACGCCCCTTGGCATTCGTGAACCGCAACTCCTCTTCGTAGGGAGTTCCCTCCTCGATGCACGCCCGCACCAGACCCTCGATAACAGGTTGATCTTCGGGATGATAAAAATCTATGGCAGAGTCCAAGACAGGAAATCCTTCCGCTTCCAAGCCATGGATCCTGTGTGTTTGTTCTGTCCACATCAGCTGCTCAGACTCTATATCGAGCTCCCAGCCTCCGATTTTGGCCAGCCGGCTAGTTTCATTCAAAAGGTTCTCACTGACCTTCAATTCCTTGGTCTTTTGACTCACCAATTCCTCAAGCGCTTCCTGATGCTTTTGCAATTCGGCATGAGCTAGTTTGATTTCCGTGATATCCGAAAATGTGATGACAAGCCCGTTGATTGTTTTTCCGGAAGTAATGTAAGGATGAATCCGCATCCAAAAACAGCTGCCATCTTCACGCAGCACTTCTTCCTTGAGAGGCTTTAATGACTCCAGCACAGATTTGCATCTGCCAATGAGCTCACCGTCCACCAGCTTGGAAACGACGTGTTGTATGGGGCGCCCAAGATCAGATAGGATTATATGAAATATCTCTGCGGATTGAGGCGTGAAATGCCGGATTTCGAGATCCTTGTTGACCACGATCGTTGGAAAGTGGGTGCTGGTCAAAAGGTTTTCGATATCATCCCTGGCCAATTCCAGATCGGAGATCTTTTTAATGAGGTCGCTATTGACCGAGCTCAGCTCCTCGTTCAGTGACTGAAGCTCCTCCTTCGAAGTTTCCAGCTCTTCATTCGAAGACTGAAGTTCCTCATTCATCGACATTAGTTCCTCATAGGCGGTCTGGAACTCCTCGCCCAATGCATCCAGTTCCTCCAGCGCTTCTTGAAGTTCCTCGGCAGTGGTCTTCAACTCCTCTTCCAAATCCCCCCGTTTGAGCATCAGCTCGGTAGATTCTAAAGGTTTATCCGCGCGAAGGTCACTCTGATATTTTTCAAAAATAATAATCATTCCTCCCTCGGTCGGCTTTTCCTTATTTTCGAATCGGATCCGGATATTGGCAGCAAAATCCGCTCCTTCTTTGGGCGGCAAATTTCCCACGAAGACCTCTTGCCCTGTCTTTTTGGCCTTCCGAATCGCCGATCTAAGGTGCATACAGAGATGCGGATAGACTTGCTTCAACAGGCTTCGGGTCGGGGCTCCCTTGGGATTTCTAAGATAGGGCGATGTGTCGCCGGAATAATAGATGATATCCAAATTTTCATCCACAAGGACGGCTGCCGGCACATACTCGTCCAGCAACACTTTCTGAAGCTCATTGAATTGAACGACTTTCTCAGAACCCACTTCCTGAAAAGACCTTCGGATCGGGTTCTTAAAGCGGCTACCTGACATTTGCAGCCTTGAAGGAGGAACGCTGACCGTTTCATTTTTTTTGAAAACCTTCAATTTTTTCTCAACTGTTTCAAAATATTCGGAAGATTGGCCAAGTGACTCGGCGGATCCGAGGAACAGACTTCCTCCCGGCTGCAGCGAATGGTAAAAAAGTGAAAACAATGGCTCGTGAACTTTAGCCTTTAGGTAAATAAGCAAATTACGGCAACTGAGTAGATCGATGTTATAAAACGGTGGATCACGTAAAATATCGTGTTCGGCAAAAACCATCATTTTGCGGATTTCCTGCTTTAGAACATAGCAGTCGCCTTCCAATTGAAAATAGCGTTCGAGTCTTTCCGGCGGCACATCCTGAGCCACGGTGATTGGGTATCTCCCCGCACGGGCGACCTCGATCGCGTGGGGATCCAGATCGGTTGCGAAAAGTTTGATTTCAATTGGGCTGTCTATTTTCTCAGCATACTCCTTCACTAGAATCGCCAGGGAATAGGCTTCCTCCCCGGTTGAACACCCTACCGACCAAATCCGAATCGTATCGCCCGCTTGCTTACCCTCGAAGAGTCCGGGAACCGTCCGATCCCCGAGAAATGTAAAAGCCTTGGAATCCCGAAAAAACCGGGTCACTCCGATCAATAGATCCCGACAGAGTGTATCCAGCTCATCGGGTTCCTCTGTGAGTAAATCAGCATAGGCCTCCGGAGACGTCATGTCACGAGCCAGCATCCTCTTCGCAATACGCCGCGTCATGGTCGTCGTCTTGTAGTGGGTAAAATCGTGCCCGTTATGACCTTGGATTCGTTCGAGGATCCGGTCCAGCACACCCCCCTCGTTGCCCGATTCAAAAGACCCGGTAAAATCTCCCCCATGGTGCTCAAAGAAGGCTCGGGTATACTCGAGCAAACGAGCGGGCATTTGCTCTACGGGGAGAACAAAATCAACCATTTTTGTCGCGATCGCACTCCTTGGCATCGGATCAAATTTAGCCGAGTTGATCGATTGAACCATGATCATGCCACCGGCCTCCTTGATTTCCTTTAGCCCCAGACTTCCGTCGCTGCCCGACCCCGATAAAATGATTCCGATCGACCTTTCCTTTAGCTCCGAGGCTAGCGAGCGGAAGAAGGTATCGATGGGAAGATGAATTCCACGGCTCGCGCTCCGTGTCAGCAGGCTCAGTTGCCCCCCCTTAAAAACGAGGTCATGGCTGGGGGGGATGGTATAGACCGTTCCGGGTTCGACCGACATTCCATCCTCAGCCTCGAAAATCCGCATCTTCGTAACCCGGGACAAGAGTTCGGAAAGGAGACTTTTCTGTGTGGCGTCCATGTGGGTGATCACAACAAACGCTAGGTCGGTATCTGCCGGGCAATTCTCCAGAAACTGTGTGATGGCCTCCAATCCTCCAGCAGAAGCCCCGATGCCTACGACTGGAAACGCCAAGGCAGTTCCCTCTACTGCTTCCCCTTGAGTCCATTTAACCGCTTTTTTTGATGCATGACTCAAAGAGGATTTACTTGACATTAACTAATTTTCGGGATAAAAATCTCATCAGTCAAAGCTAATTCCCGGCAAATATCTAATGAAACATTTGACCGCAAACAGCAGTCATTCACTCGCTTGAACGGCTACGGACTTAATTCTAGGCCCATCAGTAAACCTAGCAAAAGGCGTTAATAAAAAGAGGAAATGATTGTCGTGACTAAAATTAGGGTGAATAAATCACGTCCTTTACTGAGAGCAAGACGGACACCTCGGCGAGGCGTCCCTACCCCAAGAACCTACACTCAATGTAGTTATGAAACCGACTCGGGCGCAAGGTAGGGCGGTTTCGCGGTTCGACAGGCTCACCGCCCTGAGCGAGTCGAAGGGCCGAAATCGCCGTTCGCCGGTAGGCTGCTTTATACCAGAAAACTCAATGGAGGGTCATGCTCCGTCCTGACATGAGCGTAGTCGAATGTCATGACCGCGTAGGCAGAGCAAGACGGACGCCTCGGCGAGGCGTCCCTACCCCATGAACCTACACTCAAGGTAGTTATGAGACAGACTCCCTAGTCGCGCACAATGGTGCGTTTGATTTCTCATGCCTACGTAATACCATTGATTTAGTTTTTCTGGTAAAATGGTAGGGACTACAGGATTTTTTACCAAGTTAAGACAAGCTGTTGGTATAATCTAATGAAAAGCATGGGAGGGCCGCTGTCCTCAGCGTCTTTTCGTCGAGATTTGGTCGCGCTTAAGCCTAACTGAAGCGCTTGCATTCGACCTTTCGACAAGCTCAAGGTTTGCAACCGGCTCATGCCAGGTGGGACAAGCGCCCTCCCTTAAATACACCTTTCCGCAGGCACAGATCGAGTTGGTTCTCAGTTTTGAGACAGCCTCTCCGTGTCGTCCGCAATCTGGCTGCTCAGTCAAGCGAGCGTTCGTGTTGTCTCGGACGTCCCGCTGAGCGCATGTGCGTCAAGCTAAGCAATTTAGGCAGATCTCCGTCTGCCCAGATGGCAACTGAAGGCGGCGGTTTCGGCGAAACCGCCCTACCTGTGACGCTCAAGGTTAGCTCAATGGCGCTTAGGAATAATCGCCGCTCACTAGTTGTGTGAACGCGTTTGCCGCACGAGCGTTTGACTTCTTTAGAGGCTTTCAAGGTAGGGACGTTTCGCCGAAACGTTCGTTCGCACGCGATGCGGCATAGTTAAAGCGTTGCCCACAAAACTTTATTCGGTAGCCATCCCCAACAGCCAGTCTTCAGACCTTAGGTTGACGCACATGCGCTCAGCGGGGGCAGGCGTCCCTACCACCGCTACAGCGGCTTGAACATGCAAATAGGGTTTAACGAGTGTATCGACGAACTCCAGGATGAAAGCCTTCGAATGCGCGAAAACAGATTGGCCCAGCACCAAGCAGAGCAAAAGTAGGGCTGTTTATTTCATTTTCATAAGTATTATGATTGGCTGAACCGCACAAAGCTCAGAATCCACAAAACGAATAGACTACGCTACGACGTGTTTTGTGCCTTTTGTGATTTCTGTGGTTAATTATTTCTGGGTTTAAATTTCAAGGAGAGTTCCGCCACACCGCAGTAAAGCACGGGCACAACAAATACCGTCATAAGCGCCAAAACCATGCCGCCGAACGAAGGGATCGCCATGGGCACCATGATTTCGGCACCGCGACCAGTCGATGTTAGGACTGGTAGCAAGGCTAAGATCGTTGTTGCACTCGTCATCATGGCGGGACGCACCCGGCGTGTCGCCCCTTCAATGATGCGCGTATGCAGTTCTTCACGGTTACCCGGTGGGTCCGCTTTGAAGCGTTGCTCGATGTAGGTGCTCATGAGCACGCCGTCATCTGTCGCGATCCCAAACAAGGCGAGGAAACCCACCCAAACCGCGACGCTCAAGTTGATCGTGCCCATCTGAAAGAGCTCTCGTAAATTATGCCCAAAAATCGCAAAATCGAGAAACCACCCCTGCCCATACAACCACAACAGAATGAATCCACCCGACCAGGCAAAGGCGATTCCCGAAAAGACTATCAAAGTGGTCGAAATGCGCTTGAATTGGAAATACAGGATCAACCAAATCGCCAGGAACGCGATTGGGAGAACGATGCGCAGTCGCTTCTCCGCCCGCACTTGATTCTCATAACTGCCGGTAAATTTATAACTGACCCCTGCAGGAATCATCAGCTCACCCGCGTCGATTTTATCCTGCAAAAAGGACTGTGCCTGCTCGACCACTTCCACTTCAGCGTAGCCATCGCGCTTATCAAAAATTACGTAGCCGACCAGGAAAGTGTCCTCACTCTTAATCATCTGCGGCCCACGCACGTATTGAATCTCAGCCAGTTCCCGCATCGGGATCTGCGCACCGCTCGGCGCCGCCACGAGGATTGCTTCAATCGACTCGATCGAGTCGCGTAACTCACGCAAGTATCGCACCCGCACGGGATAACGTTCCCGGCCCTCCACCGTCATTGTAATCGGCTTACCCCCAACGGCTACTTCGATCACATCTTGCACCGTTTGGATCATGAGCCCGTAGCGCGCAATCGCCTGACGATCAATTTCGATCTCCAAATAGGGCTTACCCACAATACGGTCCGCGAGCACAGCTTCGGACTGTATCGAAGGCACTTGTTTGAGCATGCCTTCCATATCCAGCGCCACTTGCTCCAGTGTTGCCAAGTCCGGGCCATAGACCTTCATCCCCATCGGTGCGCGCATGCCACTTTGTAGCATCACGATTCGAGCCGCAATCGGTTGCAGTTTGGGCGCTGATGTCGTCCCGGGAATTGCTGCCGCCTTCACGATGGCTTCCCAAATATCATCTTGAGATCTGATTTCGTCGCGCCACTGACGGAAAGGCCGACCAGAGTCGTCGGGGACTAATGCGCCTTCCGCATCGCGCTCATACGTATCGGAACGCTTATTGTAGGCATAGGTCATGACATGACCTGTTTCATTCAATCGATACTCTGGTTTATAATTTATAATCGTCTCAATCATCGAGATCGGCGCAGGATCAAGTGGACTATCCACGCGCCCGAGCTTGCCGACCGCGCTCTCCACCTCGTGAATCGCGTTGATCGCCATGTCCTGTTTGCGCATCACGTCCATCGCCTCACCAATCGAGGCATGTGGCATCGTCGTTGGCATCCAGAGGAAGCTACCCTCGTCTAAATCGGGCATGAACTCTTTACCCAACCCCGGAACGGCATGTGCCACTGCCACAAATGGATCCGACTTCTTCACAAAATTCGGTAACCAGCCAAACACTTGCGAGAAGCCCAGCCAAATCGATAACCCGCTAATCAAAATCCCTAGACAACCCAGGAGGAAGATCGATTTAAACCGCAAGAGTGCAGCCAACATCCGCCCATAAAAATGTATGAACAAATAGAATACACCAATCAGGCTTCCGATTATAGCGACCACAAAAAAGAAATTCCCAAAAAACGATTCCGGTCCAAGCGGCTGCCAATCATCCGCTAAAAACCAAGCCGTTATTATAGCTATAATAAGGCACGAAAAGACACGAAGAAACATACCGCTAGAACCAGCTCTCTTTATATCTTTTTGTATTTTTCTGCGCCTTTTTGTGGCTAAAAATAGATGTGCCAACGACGGGATGACTATGAGCGCAACGACGATCGAGCCGATCAAGGCGAAGGTTTTGGTATACGCCAGCGGACGAAACAACTTACCCTCCGCAGCCTCCATCATGAAAACGGGCAGAAAACTTATCACCGTGGTTAAGACCGCCGTGACGATCGCCCCACTCACCTCAGAACTGGCTCGGTAAACAATCTCGAGAGTTGAAGTCTTTGATGTCGCAACTAGGCCCGAATCCTTTGAAGCATCTGCGGACGACACGGAGGTCATCCCTCCATCTTTTTCAGCATCCAGATGCTTCAAAATATTCTCCACCAGGACGACCCCCATGTCCACAATTGTGCCGATCGCAATGGCGATGCCCGAGAGCGCGACCACATTGGCATCCACCCCAAAGAGCTTCATTCCGATAAAGGAAAAGAGGACCGCAAGCGGGAGCACACTCGAAATAATCGCAGCACTGCGTAGATGTAGTAGCATGAGCACTACAACAATAACCGTGACTAAAATTTGCTGCCGAACTGCATTCTCCAAAGTATCCAGCGTTTCTTTAATCAAACCGGTTCGATCATAAAACGGCACGATCTGAACTTGGCTCACACTGCCGTCCTCCAATGTTTTCTTGGGCAGTCCGGGCGTAATTTCGGCGATCTTTGCTTTCACCCGCTGAATCACTGCCAGCGGATTTTCGCCAAATCGCGTGACGACCACACCCCCCACTGCTTCCGCACCCGCTTTGTCGAGTGCCCCGCGACGCATCGCAGGTCCATATTCAATCTCAGCTACTTGATCGAGCGTAATCGGCACAGTGTCTCGTTGAGCCACCACGGTTTGGCGTAGATCGTCTAAGTTTTTAATAAATCCAATTCCGCGAATTACATATTCGACCGCATTGATTTCTATGGTCCGGGCACCCACATCGAGATTACTGCCCCGCACCGCGTCAAAGACCTCGTGCAGCGCAATGCCGTAGCTACGCAACGCCGCCGGATCGACATCGATCTGGTATTCTTTAACGTAGCCACCAATCGAAGCCACTTCGGCCACCCCATCGACACCTTGAAGCGCATAGCGCACATACCAATCCTGCGTGCTGCGCAGTTCCTGCAGATCCCATCCGCCTGTCGGTGCGCCCTCAGGACTCATCCCTTCAAGCGTATACCAAAAGACTTGCCCCAGCGCGGTCGCATCAGGACCCAACTGCGGTGACACCCCCTCGGGCAGAGTGTCCGAAGATAAGCTGTTCAATTTCTCTAGAATCCGACTGCGTGACCAATAAAACTCAGCATCCTCTTTAAAAATTATATAGATAGAAGAGAAACCAAACATGGAGTAACTGCGCACCGTCTTGACTTGAGGCAGACCCAGCAAAGCGGTCGTCAGTGGATACGTAATTTGGTCTTCAATATCCTGCGGTGACCGCCCCGACCATTCAGTGAAAACAATTTGCTGGTTTTCTCCAATATCCGGAATCGCATCGACTGGCACAGGATCACGCGGTAGCGAATCAAGCTTCCAGTCAAACGGCGCAACCATCACACCCCGTACGATCAGAACGATCGTAAAAAGAAGGACCACGAGCTTATTCTCGAGGCAGAAACGTATGAGTTTATTGATCATGATTTGTTAACCACAGAAGGCACAGAAGACACAAAATTACAGAATAAACTTTTTAACTTGGTATTTAGATCCACCAAAATTCATAAGAATGCCGTGGTTCATATGCGCAGTCTTAAGATAGGCGAGGACTTGCGCATAGTGATTTTCATCAATCGCACGCGCAGCTTTGATTTCCACAATCAAGGTGTCGTTGATAAGTAAATCTGCAAAATACTCACCGACGATGGTTCCATCCTCATCATAAACATTTAGGGGATGTTGTTGCACAACTCTGAGACCTTTTTTTCTCAGTCGATTTGCAAGTGAGTTCTCATAAACTTTTTCAAGAAAGCCATTCTTAAAGTATACATGCGCTTCAAAGCCAGTTTGGCGGACTAAGTCAGTAAGTTCTGGTATGTTCATTTTTGTGTGTTTTGTGATTTTTGTGGTTAATTCATTTTCTCTTTCAGCTCACCGCACTGTAGCATCGTTGAACCGAAGTATGGATTTTTGAGCGCATCGGAATTCTGCAACCAATCCGCTCCGCGATCCGGATAAACCATCGGGCAATGCATTAAATAAATCGTGCCTTCCGCTTCGTATTCAGACTGCGCAACGCCTTGAATAAATATATACGATATCGATTCGAAAAATGGGCGACGCGCTGCATCTAAAGTTGTCGCCTCAAGCATTGGCACCAGCAAATGATCCGGAGCATCTTCCCAATTAGCTCGCAATTTGTTGATCGCTGCTTTCGCTCCACTTAAGTCATCACTTGCGAGCGCTGCTTGTAATTCAAAATAAGACGGGAGCAATCTAGCCGTCTCTTCGGGTGATAAGACCCTAAGTGCGTCACCCTTCTCAGACGCTTCCGACATCATGCTCGGCTTTGCTTGGATTTGCAGTGCGCTATCGATCTTGAAAGCACCATTCGTGACTACGCGCTCCCCTGCCGCCAACCCGGACGCGACTAAATAGTAATCACCCGCCCGTGGTCCGAGCACGATTTCACGTCCTTCGTAAGTTGGTCGTTCGCTTGCTGTCTTTTCGACGTAGACCACCGCTCGTTTACCTGTGCGCAAGACTGCCGAAGTAGGCACGATCAGAGGCGCATCCTTATTTGACAAACCACTCAGGCCAAGCGTCTCTGCTGGCACCAAATCCATTCCGCAAACATCGCAACTCCCGGGCCCATCTTTGACCACCTCCGGGTGCATCGGACTGATCCACTTCCCCGCAAGGTCTGGTGCCTGCACTCGACCGTCTTCGCCAATCCGCGCCGAAACGATTCCACGCACAAACATACCCGACTTTAGACGACGTTCTGGATTCGAAACGTTCACTCGAACTTTCACCGTGCGCGTCACCGAATCGACCTCTGGTTGAATAAAACTTATCCGTCCGTCAAAGATTTCTCCCGGGGCCGCCTCCAAACGTATGCGAACCGTTTGACCGTAACGCAACCACGGCAAATCCGATTCATAAGCGGCAAACTCCGCCCACAGCGTGCTCAGCTCAACAATCTTAAACAGCGGTTCTCCCGTCTTCACATAGGTGCCCTCTTTGATCTGCTTTGAAACAACGACTCCACTGACCGGAGCCCGCAGGGTAAAACGATCCTCCGCCTCGCCTCGCTCAAGAATCGCTTCAATTTGTTCCGGCAACAAGTCCCACAGGCGTAACTTTTCGCGGGCTGTCTCCGTCAAAGAGCCATTCGGATCATTCCGATAAGCTGTCAGTAGTTCGCGCTGTGCAGTTAATAATTCTGGTGAATACACTTCCGCAAGATGCTCACCACGCTCAACTGAAATTCCGGTGTAGTTCACGAAGAGTCGTTCAATCCTTACAGGGAAACGTGCTGCCAATGACTTCTCCAAAGTTTCGTCATAAGCAAGCTTACCGACGAGGCGCACTTCCGCTTCGGGGTATGCCTGCAGTACTTCGGTCGTTTGAATTTCAGCCAGCGCACGGGAATGCTCACTCATACTGAGTGTGCGTGGACCGTCATCCGACTCGTCTTCGCTGGTGAGCGCAATTAAGTCCATCCCGCAAATAGGACAATCACCTTGCTGAGGCAATTGAATCTGCGGGTGCATCGAACAAGTCCAGATACTCGCCGTTGCTTGGGCATCCGAAAACGCGACCTCTGTCGAGTCTTCGGATGATCCACTCGGCAACAGATAACGCCCGGCAAGAAGCCCTAAGAGGAAAAGTCCTCCGATAAGAATTGGTTTTGTTTTCATATTAAAGATTTTGATTAAGTGTTCGCTCCGATCAGTGCGCGTATGCTGGCTTTGGCTTTTTCTAAATCAGCCACCGCTCGCCAGTAGATAAGTTGCACTTCGAGCAAGCTGCGTTCGCTGTCGATGAGATCAGTCATGGTCTGCATCGAATTCGCGTAACCGCTTTGAGTATTTTCCATGGCCTGTTCGGCCAAGGGAATCAGTTTCGTATCATATCGGTCAATACGCACCCGGGCCTCTTTGAATTTTGCCAGAGCTACAGAAAGATCCGCTTTCAGTTGTAGCATACGCTCTTCATAATGGGCTTGGGATGCATCTCGCAGTGCGCTTGCTTCTTTGCGGGCCGCTGAATTCTTACCACCCCAGATAGGCAAACTCACCGCCAGCGACACGCTCCATGGGTCCTTACCAGCGTCGGGAGTCACCGCTAAGGCGGAACCCACTTGGATGTAATTCAGCCCGAAAGTAAAATCGGGATAACGCTCCAAACGTGCCAGTTCCGAACGATAACGAGCACTTTCAATTCCACGACGAAGTGCACTTAATTCTGGGTTCTTAGCCTCCAGCGCTAATTGCAAGGCTTCACGCTCCGGTAACGTATCCGAATCTGCAGTCAGTTCGGCCAACTCTGGCAGGGACTCAACAGGTAGCGCCAAGAGGGCCGCCAATTGCGCGCGCCCCGATTCTCGGGACTGAGTCAATCCATCTAGTAGGTCTCGTTTCCGTTCGACCTCGAGATTGATCCGTAAGAGCTCGTTCAATGATTCTCCACCGCGCACCCGCTCATCAGTAATCGCAGCTAAATTGCCCAAAAGCTTCAAGTTCGCTTCCGTAGAAAGGATCGATTGTGCAAGATAACCAAGTTCGTAATAGCGGTAAGCGACCTCACGACGCAGTTGCAAGCGCCCGCTCTGATACAGGTCCTCGGCTGCGCTTGCTTCACTTTCCGCATAGTCTGCCTTTCGATTCAGCTTCCCCCACCAAGGCAGTGTTTGTGAAACTGAATAAATCGCTTCTTGCGGCCCAGTCCGGGTCTGCACCGACTCACCGAAATAAGTCACTTGCAGTTTTGGATCGGGCAAGGCATCCGCCAGTTCGACACGCTCAAGCGAGGCTAGGTGCTGGCTCCGAAATCGATCGAGTCCGGGGTTATTTGCCTCGGCCATATTCAATGCCTGATTGAGTGTCAGGGGCTCTGAATGAACCGCGGTTTGTAGCGAAAGAGCGATCAGACCGACCGCTAAGTTTCGTCGGGCCGAGGCTAGTTTAAAGATAGATATTTGTGTATACATGAATCATGAAAAAAGGTTCTTTAAATATGCGTAAGCAAACATGCCGACGGTGCGGCATAACTTACGCAAACAGGTCCCCGCGCACGTCGCGCATGGGACTTAAATGACCTTTAATCAGATCCTGTAGACACAGTAGACCGACGTGATTTTCGGTGGCGCAGCGATTCGTTTCGCTCCGGCATTCGTCCATTCTACGATCCCGGGACTCGGCACCACCGCATACACATCATGCAAATAGTTCAGTTCCGGAAGTTGACCGATTTCAAACAGCGCGTGCTTCACATCCTGTTTAACAGAATGCGCGAGCTGAAACTCTTTACTCGCTTGGTGCGGACAATTTTCGGTGTCGTGAGCCGGCTTTGCCGGTGCATCCTCTGTATTAGAAGTGAGCCCACAACAGGAAGATCCTTCTGCCAACGCCTTAGGAGCCCTATCCAACAATCCCGCCGTGCAGCAGCAAAACGGATTGGCGATGGCGAGCAACGCTAAGACTTGGAAGAGTCGTATCACGATAGTTTGTATGCAGTATTCCTGATGAAAATTCAATCTCCATTATTCGAGGCCAGATCCATCCATAAATAGTCTTCATGGCAGCGTAAGTTCACGCGCGCCATCAGGCACCTCGAACTGCGCAGTATCAGCCGTTAGAAATTTTACAGCTCGAACCGTCCCCGTCCCTTTCGGACTATCTCCTAAGTAATCTTTAGCATCCTGGTCCCAATACCAAAACTCGTAATCAGTTGATAGTTTCGTGCCTTCGAAATCCTCGTAGTTCAGATATTTTATGATCGAAGCCTCTTCGTTCGCCTTTGCTAAGTCCTTCCCGTAGGTTACGATGTAAGACATGGCATCAATGAGATGTGTTTCCGGGTGAATAAAAAACCGATACCAATCATCCGGCGTGTCACCGACCTCTTTACCGAAAGTCTGCAGGAGCGTATGGTAGGTCTGCTCACCTACCTGCTTAGTTTCAAGCTCAGTTAAATAAATGCCCTCACCCTGCATTTTAAACGGAGCCATAATAAACCACGACCAGGTCAGCACATGAAAGCGCCCACGGTTATCGGGTGCATCCGCTGGGTAGATCCAAGCCGTCTTGCCATCAAAGTAAACAGTCGCACCATCGGCCCGATCAAAACGAGCTTTCGGACCATGCGCTTCAAACAAAAACACTCCATTCAAGGCGACGTTTCCGCCAAATACGATCTCGACCTGAGCAGACACGACCTCTTTGCCCCACCAAGCCTCTAATCCGTGCGCGGTTTGTGTCGTTTGAACCGTTTTCTCAATCGTGGATGTGACACCCAACGCGACCCCAAAAGGGACTAATGATAGAACAAACAGTAATTTCGTAGATATTTTCATAGTAGCTATGACCCCGTGTCGTTTCGATTATTCCCCAAGAAACTGTCTTAAAACTGGAAACTGAGGATCGAATCAAACGAAAAGCTTGGGAGGGACACTGTCCCAGTGTCTTTTCGACTGGATTTGGAAGTTTTTTTGACCTTCCTGAAGCGCTTGCATTCGACCAGCTCATGCCAGGTGGGACAAGCGCCCTCCCTTAAATACACTTTTCTGCAGGCATAGATCGAGATGGACTCAGTTATGAGACAGTTTCGGAAGCGCGTCCCTCCAGAAAACTTAATGGAGGGTCATGCTCCGCCATGACCGCGCAGGCAAAGCAGGACGGACCCATCGGCGATGCGTCCCCACCTCAAGAAGGATGTATTCTCCATCGCTTAGGCTCGCATCCCAAGGGCAGGATGCCCTTGTTCCGTTAAAAACCGATCGCGAGGTCAAGGACTCAGGGTATCCTGCCCTGTTTTATGGCTTTTTATGACTTTCTTTAGAATTATTCTAATTACTACTTGAAGTCTTCCGCAACTAGGCTTTATTGCTACCCAGTCTCATTATAAGAATAAAATCATGCAACTCGAACCCAAATACAAGACCATGCTGGACGAAGCGCTCGTCCGTGGCGGGCAACGCTCGACGAAGCAACGCGAACACATATTCGCAGTCATTTTAGAGAAACGGAACCACCCCACCGCCGACGAAATTTTTGCGCGGGCTCGCACAGGGATGGAATCGATCTCGCTGGCCACAGTTTATAATTGCCTCGAAACCCTTGTTGAGACGCAACTCATCCGCCAAGTAAACTTTGAACGTGAGCCCACGCGCTATTGCCCCAACCTGACTCAACACGCGCACTTTTACTGCAAAGAGAGCGGTGAAGTCGTCGATATCCAACTTACAGACGAAGTGATCACACTTTTAAAAGACGCACTGCCGGATGGCTTTGTCGCAAAACACATCGATATCGCGATCAATGGTCACTGCGGCGAATGCCACGATTAAACCAAATTTCATCACCAGATACTCACTACCAATTTCAAAATCCATTTTATCATGAATAATACACTCGAAATCAAAAACCTAAACGTTTCCATCGATGGCCAAGCCATCCTTAAAGACTTCAACCTGACCATCCCCAAGGGAGAAGTCCACGCACTGATGGGACCCAATGGCACCGGTAAAAGCACACTGGCCAAAGTCATGGCGGGTCATGAAGACTATACTGTTGAAAGCGGCGAGATCCTTCTCGATGGCGTCAGCATCCTCGGCAAAGAGCCCGATGAGATCGCACACGCAGGCCTTTTCCTCGCCTTTCAGTATCCTTTGGAGATTCCCGGCGTCAGCATCGCTAATTTTATTCGCGCCGCTCGCCAGGCACGCCTCCCGGAAGGTGAAGACGTCAACGCGATCGAATATTACAAAGAGCTCTATGCGAAGATGGATGCCCTCAAGATGGACCGCAAATTTACGGCCCGTTCCCTCAACGAAGGCTTTTCCGGCGGCGAAAAGAAGCGCTGCGAAATTCTCCAAATGTCCATGCTCGAACCAAAATATTGCGTGATGGATGAAACCGACTCCGGCCTCGATATCGATGCCCTTAAAGTCGTCTCCGAAGGCGTTAATCTCATGCGCGGCGAAGGCCGTGGTTTCTTAGTGATCACTCACTACCAAAGACTCCTCGACTACATCGTCCCCGACGTTGTCCACGTCATGTATGAAGGCCGCATTGTCCACAGCGGCGACGCAGAACTGGCCAAAGAACTCGAGTCCAAGGGATACGACTGGGTCAAAGAAGCATTTGCCGGCGCACCTGCGTAAGCACCAACTAGACATTAATCATTAGCTATTAACCATTTATAAATTATGAGCGATACCACCATTCAAGAAGAAGCAATACGCGTCGATACCGAAAAAGGTAATTTCAAGTATCCGGAAAACTACAAGTATGATGCCGGAGTCGGCCTCACTGAAGACACCGTCAAATACATCAGCGATGTCAAAAACGATGCTGAGTGGGTACGCGAGTTCCGCCTCAAGGCACTCGAAATCTTCAAAAACAAGCCGATGCCGACCAAATGGGCGGACGAAGATCTCAATAACATCGATTTTGACAAGATTCGTTACTACCTGTCCAAGGGACAAATGCCCGCCCGTTCATGGGACGACGTGCCAGACGACGTAAAGGAAACTTTCGAGCGCCTCGGCATACCCGAGCAGGAGCGTAAGTTCCTCGCTGGTGTCGAAGCACAGTTCGACTCGGAAGCCTCCTACTCCCGCATGAAGGAAGACCTTGAAAAAGAGGGTGTCATTTTCTGCGGCTCGACCGAAGGCCTCAACAAGTATCCCGAAATCTTCCGCAAATACTTTGGCAAAGTCATCCCGACTTCTGACAATAAGTTCTCCGCACTGAACAGCGCAGTCTTTTCCGGCGGTAGTTTCATCTACGTGCCCAAGGGCGTGAAGCTCAAGCAGCCACTACAAGCTTACTTTCGTATCAATGCGGAAAACTTCGGCCAATTTGAACGCACTTTGATCATCGCGGACGAAGATTCCGAGATCACTTACATGGAGGGCTGCACCGCGCCCAAGTTTGAAACCGCAACACTACACAGTGCGGTGGTTGAACTCGTCGCCTTGAAAAATGCCAAGATCCAATATATTACGGTGCAAAACTGGTCGTCGAATGTTTTCAACCTCGTGACCAAGCGCGGCATGGCCGACGAAGGTGCTGAAGTAAAGTGGATCGATTGCAACATCGGCTCTCGTCTCACCATGAAGTATCCCGGCGTGGTCCTCAAAGGCAAAGGCGCCCGTGGCGAAGTGCTCTCGATTGCCCTCGCTAATGACGGCCAACACCAAGACACCGGCGCCAAGATGATGCACCTCGCGGACAACACCACGAGTAACATCATCTCCAAGTCGATCTCGATCGGCAAAGGACGCTCCACCTACCGCGGTCAGGTACACATGCCAAAGCACCTCAAAAATTGTAAAAACAATACTGAGTGCGATGCCTTGTTAATCAACACGAATAGCCGGACCGATACCTACCCCGCAATCACCACCCGCGGCGAAAACAACACGGTCCAACACGAGGCCAGCGTCTCCAAGGTCAGTGCCGAACAAATCTTCTACATGATGCAGCGCGGACTCTCCGAAGCCGAAGCCATGAGCCTCGCCGTGAACGGATTCGTCAACGAACTGATGAAAGCTTTTCCGATGGAATACTCTGTCGAACTGAAGCGCCTCATCGACATGGAAATGGAAGGCAGCGTCGGGTAAATCCGGCGGAACTTCGAACCCCGCTGAGCGGGACTAAGAAACATCGAATTAAGTATGACTACAACTTTGGAAACACCTATTGATATGCAAACAACGAACGAGCCGACTTGGCTGGGCGAGCGCAGAGCCGCGGGCTTGAAGCAGTTCAACGACCTGCCCATGCCGACTGCACGCGACGAAGCCTGGCGCTTTGCCAGCGTCGGACGCTTAAGCATCGACAATTACGATCCAATAGCGGATGCCAGCACCGACGTGCTAGAGCAGCTCACAAAACGCTCGGATCTGGTATCGACTCGCGCAGGCCAAACCATCTTTGTAGATGACACGCAGGCGCAGTTTGAGCCAGTTTCAGAGGCGCTTGCCGCACAGGGCGTCATTTACCTGCCGATTCTCGAAGCGATTGAAAAGCATCCGGAATTGATGGAGCAATACTTCCTCAAAGAGTCGACTGAGCTCGGTTCGAAGAAGTTCTTTGGTCTCCATGCGTCCGCGGTTAGAGCTGGTAACGTTCTCTACGTGCCGAAGGGCGTCGAAGTAAAAGACCCCTTCGTCAATTACTACTGGACGAGTGGTGCCCGCGCAGCGGTTTTCCCCCATACGTTGATCATCGCCGAAGACAATTCGAAGGCATCCGTCGTCGACATCTTCTTTTCGGAGAACGATTCAAATGAAGCACTCAACATTGCAGTGGCCAATGTCCACGCCGGGCCAGGTGCCAAGGTATTTCGGAAAGTCGTTCAAGATTGGAACGAAAAGACAGTTTCTTTTCAGCTCGATACGATCATCGCCGATCGCAATACCGATGTGAAAAATGTGGCCGTCAATATCGGTGCCGCCCGCGCTCGCTATGAAAATCAAGTGCGCATCGAAGGTCCCGGCGCTCACGTTAAATCGTATTCACTGACCGTCGCGGAAGAGTCACAGGAATTTGACCAACGCACCTTCCAGATCCACAACGCGCCGAACGCAGTCTCCGATCTGCTCTACAAGAACGCATTGCTGGATAACAGTCGCAGCATCTTTTCCGGCCTCATTAAAGTGGCCCCGAACGCGCAACAAACCGACGCCTACCAAACCAACCGCAACTTGCTGCTCGACCCGACCGCCGAGGCCAACGCCCTGCCCGGCTTGGAGATTTTGGCCAACGACGTGAAGTGCTCCCACGGTGCCACCACGGGCAACGTCGACGAGGACGAACTTTTCTACATGATGAGCCGCGGCATTCCAAAACGCACCGCCATGCAGTTGATGGTTTTCGGATTTTTCGAAGAAATCATCGAAAAGATTGAAAGTGACGAACTTGCCGAAAACCTCCGCGAACTCATCCGAAATAAATTTGCGACCAAACTCATCAAGTAATGGATAACGAAACCACACTCACTCGCGAAGTCGAAGCCACCCTCATCCCGCAAGGCACACCGATGTCCTTGCCCGAGGGTGAGACTGTCACCATCACGCACCGCTTGGGCGGCAACTTTACCGTGATGACTGCCAACGGCATGTTCCGGATTAAGGGCGTCGATGGCGATGCGCTCGGCGAAGAAGTTTCCGAGACGACCAAAACCGCCGAAGCCGAGAGCCACAAAGGCCCACCCGAACAAGATGCGCTTTGGGAATCGATCAAAAAGGTCTTCGACCCGGAAATTCCCGTCAATATCGTCGACCTCGGACTTGTCTACTCACTGGAAAGCTCTGAGCGGGTCGAAGGCGGCTACAAAATCGAGATGCAAATGACGCTGACCGCCCCCGGTTGCGGCATGGGCCCCGCCATTGCCGAAGACGCCAAAGGCCAACTCGAATCCGTCCCCGGAGTGAGCGAAGCCCAAGTCGATATCGTCTGGGATCCACCCTGGAACCAAGACATGATCACCGAAGAAGGCAAAATGGTCCTCGGATTGATCTAATTTCGAACACTTTTCTATCTCTCAGAGATAATGTAACTTAGTTGTTACATGAATGACGTTCTTTTGGTTAAATTGTGTGCAAAATTGATATTTACCATTTATTGGCATGACTTGTGCAATTTTTCTTAAAACAATTAATCCGAAAAAAAAATCTTTTGAAAAACAATATACTTATCACTATCTCATTAGCTGTGATTACAGCATCATCATCCCAAGCAGATATTCTCTCAGCTTGGGATATTAGCGGAATAGAATTAGACGCTGCTCCATTTGGTAGTAGCCCCTACACTTTTAGTGCTACTACACTAGATTCTAATGTTAATTCCAGTGCCTTGTCACTTAGTTCAACTGTAAACCCTTCAACTTCAGCTAGTCAGTATGGTTTTAAAGTAAGTGGTGGTTCTGAAACAGCTTCGCTTGCATCTGCAATAACTGCAGGTCACTTCTTAGAATTTTCAATCACAGCTGCATCGGGTTTCGTGCTCAATCTAACCAGTATAGAAATATTAGGTGCTTCTTCTGGCACAGGCGCTGACGACGTTGCAATTTTATCCAGCGTAGCAGGTTACAGTTCTGGAAATGAACTCGCAAGCCTTACAGGAATCGCAGGTGTAACAGGCGGTTTCGATACTGATACTTCTGGTTTCGGCAGTGCTATCAACATATCCTCTTCTGCATATCAAGAAATCACCTCTGCTACGTTTCGCATTTATGGTTGGAACACATCTGCTGGAGCTGGTGTAACTAACATTCGAAACTTAAGTGGAAATGATCTGATTATAAACGGAACAACTGCAGCAGCACCTGTCCCTGAACCAAGCAGCTACGCGCTCCTTGTTGGCATGCTGACACTTGGATTTGTCGCATCTCGCCGACGTTCGCTTCGTCAGTAATAAGATTAATTTAAACAGTCATTTCCAAATGCCGCATTTTATGCGGCGTTTTTTGTTTCTAGGTTCGGACATCAGAAGACAAGCTTTAACTCACTTAAAGAAGGTCACCTTTCGTCCGGGCGAGGGCTTCGATATGCTCATGACCTCTGACCAGCAAAGCCCCTGCAAGCGCGCTGAATTTTCTTAACTGATGGTAGTTTTGAGACCGCCTCTCCTTGTCATCCCCAATGGGAGGGACGACCTCCGTGTCGTCCGATTTCATTCGTAAAAGTGACATATATCTCGTTTTGATGCCCCCCGCTTTTACGAGCGAGGCTAAGTGGCCTCGAAACTTTGTTTCGGGGTTTTGTTATGACCGGAAAATGTCGATCTCTGGTATAATACGACCCATCATCCGGTAGTATTATACCAGCGCTTGTCTTTACGTGGTAATAAAAATCCTGTAATCGCTTGCGGTGGTAGGGACGTCCGAGACAACACGAACGCTCGCTTGACTGAGCAGCCAGATTGCGGACGACACGCAGAGGCTGTCTCAAAACTGAGAACCAACTCGATCTGTGCCTGCGGAAAGGTGTATTTAAGGGAGGGCGCTTGTCCCACCTGGCATGAGCCGGTTGCAAACCTTGAGCTTGTCGAAAGGTCGAATGCAAGCGCTTCAGTTAGGCTTAAGCGCGACCAAATCTCGACGAAAAGACGCTGGGGACAGCATCTCTCCCATGCTTTTCATTAGATTATACCAACAGCTTGTCTTAACTTGGTAAAAATCCTGTAGTCCCTACCATTTTACCAGAAAAACTAAATCAATGGTATTAGAAATGTCTCAATGATGCCCGTTGGGGTCCCGCTTACGGGACCTCAACGGGCTCTACAGCTTCGATATACCAAGAAAAACGGTCACCTTTGATTAAGGGCAAGTGCTTCGACATTCGACAGGCTCACCGCCCAGAGCGAGTCGAACGGCCGAGCGCGCCGTTCGTCAGCAGGCTGCCTTATGGTAGAGAACTCGATGGAGGGTCATGCTCCGTCCTGACATGAGCGTAGTCGAATGTCATGACCGCATAGGCAGAGCAGGACAGACGCCACGGCGTGCGTCCCTACCCCAAAAACCACTTAACCCACTCCCCGAAATAACTTAAAAGTCGCTGCTGTCGGCTTCGGCTATGAAGAAATATTGATCGGCTGAACCCGTATCGATCTCCAAGGTGACCAACTCATAGTCACCGAAACCTTCCCTGGAGATGACCGAATACTGATCCACCGAGACACCCTCACTAAGAGAAGCTCCGAAATCACTCAACACCTCACTCCCAAAATAAGTGAATTCCAGATTGGGCGCGGTCGACTGACGCACGGTGACCCGGAATCCTGACTCAGTCGGCTCCGCGACCAAAAGATCGGCTCCCGATGTCGGATCGTTCGGGTCCGTCCCAAACGCGAATTCTGCTTGATCGAGGATCGAGTCCATGTCCGCGTCGCTCGTGCTGGATAGCGGCGAAATACCTTCATCCGCGGACCAAGCTGCTAGAGCGCTGGAGAACAGATTCGTTTGGGTGCTACCGGTGGCAGACGATTCACTCGTCATCGTTGCGTCTTCCGCACGCACCCGGTAATAGTAAGTCGTGCTCGCATCGAGGCCGTTCACTGAAAAATGTGTCCTATCTCCAACCGCCAAATCTTCGTATCCTACGGCAAAGCCCGCCTGAGACACCGTCGCAACCGATACATCATCCAAATACCAAGTATTAAAAGATGACTCGAAACGAAAGCGCACATCGGCAGAAATGGTCAAGTCAGGGTCCACCGTGAGATCGACAAACACTGCATCTCCCGATTGCGAAACGACGAAACTTTCCAAGAGTTGCCAGCCTGCACCATCAATCGAGTAGGAAACCGAACCGGTCTGACCATTCCCACCTCCACTGGACTCGACGAAAAAAGAGAGTTCTTCAGGAAAATTGAAAGACGGAGAGGTTAGACTATCACCCGCGGCCATGGCGCGGGCATACGGCGCGGAACTATAATGCGTGTCCAAATTACTAAAACCCGACCCACCGTTCGTCCAACCGCTGGGGACCGATGTGTCTAGATCGAAGTCCTCAAAAAAAAGATCCGCATCCCCCGAAGCAAACTGATCACTGAGGGCGACATCCAATCGATAACCCGTCGCACCCTCAACAGGTAACCAAGCAGCGGTAAAACCATTGGCATACGTATAAAAAGCTCCAATTAAAGCGGGTGTATCTAAAGTTTCCACCGGATCGACAGGTTCGCCCCCCGGGCCATCCGCTGGAATCAAGAAATCCCGAATGACGGCCATATGCTGCATACTCGGCGCCCCACTATCCCCGGATAGCACTGGGCTGACCGCAGAAATCGGGGTAAAGACACGGCTGTCAAAGACTAAGCCCTCGCTGTAAGTAAAACTGTGTCCAGAGATTGCGACGGGGACTTCAACCGCGACTAGGGCGGCATCCGGTAGCACTTGGTCGTATGGTTTCTCGCGACTTGCGTTCGTGCCTCGTGTTCCGAACTGGTCGTCAGGCCTCCCATCCGTATCAACAATCGCGCTAAGCGTATTAAGACCCGGCTCTCCAAAATTATCTGTGTTAAAATCACCACCCACCACTAAATAGACATCACTGGGCACATTGGCCTGAATAAAACTGACCAGAGCCTGTGCTTGAGCATTCCGTACAGTGGAGTTTCTCGTCAGAAAATGCACACTGACTGCCCATAAATCCGTGTCCCCCGGAATATCAATCCGAGCCCAGGCAAAATCGCGATTATCCACTTCTACATCTTCCCACTCACCTGACTCGAGAATCGGATAGCGGCTGATAATTCCATTCGGTATCTGCTCGTTACCTGCTTCCACACTGAAGTAAAAGGCTTCACCAAAGGCTGTATCCACGAGATCTCGCAAGCTTCCACTTCTGTAGTTAAACTCTTGGACTAGAACAATATCGGGATCGAGTCCTTGGAAAATACGGATACCAGGGTCCTCGTATGCTGAAAAATTGTTACTGGTCGTATTTGCAGCCATAATCCGCACCCGCTCTGCCGCAGAAAGTGACAGGCAGGACAAACTCAGAAATAGGGTCGCTCGGACGAAAAAATTCATAAAATAATTGAGTAATGGTGTAGTTGGCATAGTCAATGTTTAGAAGGTAAGCAGAAACGATACCGCATGAATACTCTGTAAAATTTATGCAACAGCTCAGGTCTTACGTTGATAAAACTGAAAGAGTATCCTTTCTAATATAATCGGCCTTCTAATTGCTATAACTATCTTTTGCAGACAAAAACCAACAGTTTAACGATCAAAAATCAAAGCCCAGCTAATTCTCGGCAGGCAGGTTTTGCCGTGTTAATTGCACTCACACTGCTCAGTTTCGTCCTGTTGATTCTACTCAGCCTGACTTCGACAACGGCAGTCGAATTTAAAAACGCAGATATCGTTAATCAGCAGCTACTTGCCCGCCAAAATGCCCGCCTCGGATTGTTTGTCGCGTTGGGTGATCTGCAAAAGTATACAGGTCCTGATCAAAAAGTAACGGCTCAGGCTGAAATTGAGTCCGCGACAAGTCCTAGTGCAAGAAATTGGACGGGAGTCTGGGACTCGTCACTATCTACAAGCAATAAGCCAGGCGTTACGAAATGGTTGGTCTCTGGCGAAAACCCCTCTGCGACCATCGGGGCCGATGGCTCCGACTCCGCTACCTTAACCTCAGATCGCACTGACTCAGAACCTGTGCGAGCAGATTGGGTCGTCATAGAGGCATTAAATACAACGCGTAGCAAATACGCGTATTGGGTATCAGAGGAAAGCGTGAAAGCCCGCGTCAATTTGAAAGATAACTCGGAACTCATGACATATCTTTCCACGAACGAGGAGCGTCAAAACGTTCGTGAACAACTTCTATTAGCTCCAGACCAAAACCAAATTTTGGGTGAACCGTCGGATAGTCCTTTGGATTCAATTATTCTAGAAAATTTGGCGCGCGTTCAGACTCCACTACAAATAGGTTTAGCTTATACGAAAACACAAGATATCACCTCTCTACTGGCAGAGCGGCTAAATGACTTTACGACCTCTTCCGTCGGCGTAATGGAAAATTCTTTGTCCGGAGGCCTTAAACAAAATCTTACCGGGCGGAATCAAACACAAATTGACGACTTACTCGACACTCCTGGAAACGAAGCGGACGGTTACCTCAAAGGAGACTATTTACTCTACTTCAATATTAACCCTCAAACGGGTAAGCCTCTCGCCAATGACGTAAGTGCCAACAATCCCAGCTTCACTGGAGGCGGCTTTACTTCCAATGACGAACTAGTTCGAATCCCCAAGGAAGATTTTTATTCTTTTCGCGACAAAAACACCGACCTATTGGACAATGCGGCCGAAGTCGTCCGTAATGTTATGCCGATTATTACTGAGGCTTCGTTTCGGCTTGGAGCCTTTCACGCTATAAGCGATGAAAAGAACCGTATCCGCTTTCATGCCGACTTAGAACTCTGGAATCCATACCCCTATCCGATTCGATTTCCGAATAATGGTAATGAACGAGCATTCTACCTGATGCTCGTCCCGTCTGATTTTGGCAGCGGAAGGGGACGCGACAAACCTGAAAAGCTCATACTAAGTGTGGAAAAAACAAGTGCTGGGCGCGGTCGCGATGTTCCTACTGTCGATGCCGAAATCCATACCGATCTGACAAATTTCGATGAGCGCCTAGACTCAGGTTTCGATAACTGGTTGAACGAAACGGTCATGATATCTCGAATAGAGGTTGAAGATCTAGTGCTCCAGCCAGGAGAGATTTACCATGCATCCACGACAAAAAGTGATGGTTTAGCGCGTATCCAAGGTGGCTACGTCGCTGGAGTGAACCCAGATTCCAGTGAAGATTCCAGTGAAGATTACACTGAAGATCCCTCTGGAAATTATCGAAACTGGGATAATATTGGGAATGAAGATGACGATGATAGAATTGATAATCCAAATATTGCAGTCGACGATACTGTAAAGCTCAGCCTGCGAATGCCTCCAAACGGGCTCACCTTTCGTGTCATTGCATACGATCCTGAAGGTGACGAGCCCAGTTCTAAACAATCCGCAGTGTCGCCTGTTTATGAAGAAGATGCTATTGAGTGGGCTGTGCCTTTATTCGAGCTCCGACATATCTACAAAATGGAAGCTAATCCTCAGCCCCGCACTTTAAACATTGCTGAGTATTCTGTCCCCAGAAGCGGTGACTACTCTATCGACAATTTCAACATCGCTTTTCATTTCAAACTGGATGACGAGCGGATTTTGGCCGGTGATTTGGACGCATCTAACCTGAGTTTGGGCTTTGACTTGCGGCAACCGGTCTGGGATTACGACAATCCAGCGGTTCAGAATGCAATCATGGTTGGCGGCGTTCCGCCGGAAGATGCACTTGCAGGAGTCGTGCCTGATCCTTTGACGGCTGCTTTCAGAAAAGATCTGTTTTTTAATGATGTCGATCTCTTCGCAGATACCAGATCCGACAGCCACATCAACTATTTACAAGTCATACTCTACCCAAACATGACAAAAGAGCCGCTTTCTGTCGGCAGCTTTCAGCACCTCCCGCTCAGTCCTGAAGAAGTTGACTACGACATCGACGGAGACGGTGTTGATGAAGTTGTCCAATTGAAGGTGGGTATGCCCTGGGGTGGAGCGTTGAACGAAGCGTTTGATAAATACTTCTTTACTGGAGCTCCCTCGAGTGGCTGGTCGACGACTGACCCACTTCCTCTGCCCGCAATACTTCGTGAGGATATCGACAGCGATCGGATGCTCGAAGCCGACGCAAGCGGCGACTTTATGATCGAGGGCAGTTTCAATGTTAACTCACTCTCAAAACGTGCTTGGGCCGCTATGATAAGTAGAACATTACTTTCATGGAAATACAGCGATTCGTCAGTTGAAACCGACGTATACAACGCTTTCCTCAATTTATCCGATTCAACTGACCAAGCAGTCAAAGCATTTGGCTCAATAATTAATGATACAGATCTGACAAGTTTTGATGGAGGCGATCTCAATGCCCCGAATTCAGCCGGACGACAAGCTATGCGCTATCCTTTGCGGCGGCTAGAAAACACACAAATTTTTGACCCATCGACTGAATCAAATGATTCACTTGTAGAATACTTAATCGACGAAATACAAGAATATCAAAACAGTGAAGGTGCCTTTTTCTCTGTTTCGGAATTTGTTAACAGTGGCGTTTTACATCGCGCCATTGAGCGCTCTGACATAAACGGACAAGCTCCACGCTTCTCGACAGCCTATATTACTCAAGCTTCGATACTCGAACCGATTGCTCCGTATTTAACGGTAAGAAGTGATACTTTCACAATCCGTAGTATTGGTCAGGTAGAGAGTTCCATTACAGGAAGGGTCCTTAGCCAGGTAATTTTAGAGGCGGTAGTTCAGCGTATCCCGGATCGCTACGACGGAGATGTCTCTGGGATCATGGGTCTGTCCACCGATAATGGAAACGACTTCGGGCGTAAATTTGTAATTAAGAGTATGAGCTGGAAGAATTCCTTACTATGAAAACTCTAAGTGCCATCTTCTTACTAATCTTCTGCTGCGGTGCTGCGCTCGCTCAAAACGGTCAGGAAATCGTCAAAACTTACTTCCACGTATTTCCTGTGAAGTCTTTCGATTACAATGGTGTGTTCTTTAAGCCCACTCCAGAGGCAGAAATGAGTGAGTTGCGCTTCCAAACGCTATCTCGCTCCATTGAAGGCTACGATTATCAAGGGGCTCAACCGCTCACATTCTATCGAGAAGATGGTGTCAATGCAGAAGGAGTCACTCAGTATCGCCCGGTAGGTCAGGTTGAAGTAAACAGCGGTGAATTACTCGTATTCTTTTCACCTAAAAGCCCCTCTCCAAACGATACTGCCGAATTTAACTTACTCGGCATGGATGATAGCTCGAACGGACTACCCGCAGATCACGTCGCTTTTATTAATTTCACACAAATTCCTTTCGCTTGCCGCTTCGTTGACAAAAATAGCATCATCCAACCTGGCCCGAACAAGCCAATCTCTGTGCGCGAGCATTTAAAAGAAGACATCTTGATCGGATTGGCTATCACCAACGAGGACTCACACCGAGTCGTGCTTAAAAGCCGCTGGCAATTCAATCCAAATAATCGACATTACATACTCTTGCTGCCACCAGCCCGAAAAGGTTCTTTTCGCATACAAGCATTCCAAATTTCCGAATTCGTCGGCCGCAGCCCCACTTTATCGCTTCAGCAATGAACCAGTCCGTTTTTCAAGCAGTTACTTTAAAAATTAAATTCGCCCGACTTCTAATTTCCGCAAAACTTACCAAGAACAATTATGAAACCTAAATTCAAAAAAATACATTCACTCATTGTGCCTTTACTCTTTGCCTTCGGGGTAAGCGCGCAAGCGCAATTACTCAACGAAACCTTCGATAGCTCGGCGGGATTTACTATAACGGACGGCAATTCGGCATCCGCTACTTTCTTAAGCGACGGTTTCGATGATTACTTTGGAATCTTTGACGGGGTCGGAGACGGTGGAGCTGATTTCGGATCGGCCACGACAAACCCTTCTGGCACTGAAAGCTACACTAATTTTGATGATAACTATCTTGTCAACGAAGATTTTGATGGCGACGGAGCGGTTCTTCCCTACACACTAACTTGGACTAGTATTCCACTCAGTGGCGAAACATTTCTCGAAATCAGTGCGGACTTTGCAAGCACACGCGCGGACGCAGATGACTATATTGTAGTTTCCTACCGCCTCGACGGAGGAGCTTGGATCGAGATTCTAGGAGTTGCCGGTGCATCGGGCACTAACGGCCCGGTTTTTGAAATCACCGACTTTGCGGCACAGAATGGCGATTCGACTGCAACTGCAATCACTTCGGCCTTCGCTAATGTCGATAATACTATCACGCTAGATGGCACTGAGAACGCTTTAGAAATCAAAGCGGAATTCTCAAATAATAACGGGATCGACAATTTCGGAATGGACAATCTTGTCGTATTGGCGGCCGTCCCTCCCAGTGTCATTGCCCCAACTGAACTCGATGCGGATTCAGCTCCAAGCCCTAACAACAAGGACAGCATTGCAGTTAGTTTCATACAAAATCTCGATCTCGATGACGTCCTCATCGTTTACAGTACAGAGGACGTTTTTGGAACGCCTGTTGACAGCACAACTTACACCTCTGGCGACACGCTCGCGGGTGGAGGAACCGTTGCTGGAATCTTTTCAAGCTCTCCCGCCGCAATCAGTGGACTTGCGCCTGGAACGACTTACTTCTTTGTCGGCTATTCAATTAACGGATCCGGCCAATATTCTGAAGCGACCGCCAGCGCGAGCGCAACAACCGCAACTTTTGCATTACAAATAAGCTCTTTTTCAAACTGGACCGCGGTTGACGTCCTAGGTGAAGACACATGGGAGATAAATGGTAACTCCGCCAGTGCAAGCGGATTCGACCAGTTTGATGGCGGCACTAACCCTGAGGAAGACTGGTTAATTTCGCCCGTATTTGATCTGGACAGCTCAGGGGATGAAACATTCGAGTTCGACTATAGAAGCCAATTCGTGGACCCCGCAGCTGTCGGTTTGGAACTATTCTACACTAATGCCTACACCGGGGACCCAGCCACGACATCCTGGACGCCTTTTACTACAATCAATTCCGATTTCGACACGAACAAATCGCTCGATAACGATTCGACAAGCACCATTGGTGCAGCCATAGATCTCACTTCGATTAGCGGCACCACCGTACGGCTTGCGTTTAAATACACCACGGGAGGTGTTGAAGTAGATGCGCGGACTTGGGAACTAACCAATCCCTTAATCAGTGGAAACAGTTTGACTGATGAGGCCATCAGCTTGGCAGCAACATCTGCTGTTACCGACGAAGGGCAAACGATAACGATCACTCTTTCAGTGCCCACTTCTGTTGGATCCGACACCACCTTTTTCCTGAGCAGCAATGGTGATGGAACCGAGCTAGGATTCCCATCGGCAGTAACTATCCTAAGTGGAGCCGATAACGTCGATTTCACCGTTACCGCATTGACTGATGGCTTGACTGATGGAGACACAGTTACCGATCTCATAGCAAATCGTAGTGCTTACAGCCTCGGTTCACTAGCTGTGACGGTAAACGACATTGATTCTCTAATTCCCGCAGGCGACATCGTCATCAGTCAGTATTACGAGGGCGCCAGTAACAACAAATATGTTGAGCTGACGAACGTAAGCGGAGGCCCCATCAATATGTCTGGTTACGTCATCACCCGCTGGGGTAATGAACGTTCAGAAGAATACAAGACGGCTACAGAAGCTCCCGCCGATAATTTTGATACTTTGGATTTGAGCTCGCTCGGTACTCTCGATGCCGGTGAAACCGTCATCCTCGCTAACGAGGATGCGACTACACCGATTCCCGCAATCGACACTGCACTGACTCAAGGTTTCCCAGGTGCCTTAACCTTTAATGGGAATGACTCGGTCGTCCTTTACAGTAGCTCATCTCCAGTTCCAGCAAATATTGTCGACGCCATCGGCTTCACTGTCGGCAATGAAGGAATTGATACGAGCTTTATCCGGTCCAGTTTGTTCCTTGGTTATGACCTATCGAGCGGCTCAAACGCCACCTCGGCCGGATTCGCAACGGTTTGGACGGAAGTCTCCACCGCTAGCGTCGATTCCGCAGCCCTTGGTGAGGACGCCTATCTTGGTAGCACTGACCTCGTTTCCGCGCCCTCAAGCGTCCGTTTTGTAGAGAACTCTTTGGTCGTCAATGAATCCGATGGAACCGTGTCCCTCGATATTGTTATCACCAGTCCGGATGGAACTGCCGTTTCTGTCGATGTAGTGTTTAACTCTGGTAATTCAACCGCAGTTGTCGGTGATATTGGCAACTATACGACCCAAAAGGTATCCTTCGGACCCGGAGCGGTCGATGGCGACACCGAAACCGTCGTTATAACCCTAACCGACGATTTGATCGAAGAGTCTACCGAAACTGCTAGCTTCGATCTCGGCAACTTAGTGACGAGCGGTGCAACTACAATAGTCGAACCATCGACGGCGACTGTGACTGTCCAGGATGACGACACGTTTATTCCAACTTTGATCATCTCCGAGGTTGCAGATCCTTCAGATACCTTCGGAGCCCGATACGTGGAGATATACAATCCGGGACCCGACCCAATTGATCTCAGCGCAGGAACGTGGACACTTACACGTTATACTAACGTAAACCCGTCCGGGGCTGACACATCCTTAACCGGTAGTATTTTGCCCGGAGGAACTTATATTGTCGCTAATAACACGACCGATTTCGCTTTGTATGGTGTCGGCCCAGAAGATCAAGCCAGCGGCTTCGTCAGTGGTAACGGCGATGACACCTACGCCCTCTACTTCGGTGGCGATAGCTCGTCAGGCCTTTTGGTCGATCTCTATGGTGCTATCGGAACGGACGGAACAGGACAACCATGGGAGTATGAGGATAGCCGTGCCTATCGCAACACTGATGAGATTACACCTAGCAGCATCTGGAACGCAGCTGAATGGACAATAGAAGCGGCTGCAGTGACCGACATGACTCCACGAGTCCACCCGGAAAGTGACATTTTGGTCCCGACCGGAGTTAGTGCAAGCACCCAGAGTGATACAGAAATCGAAATCGGCTTTGCGACAACCGATAGCAACAATGTTGTCATCGTGTTTAATGAAACAGGGATTTTCTCAAGTCCCACGGGAACTGCCGTCATTGGCCAGAGCTTAGCGGGCGGAACAGTCCTCTATCAGGGCTCTGCCTCTCCACAGACCCATACCGGACTGACAAGCGAGACCCAATACTTCTATGCCGTCTACAGCATCAACGGTTCCAACGAATATTCCAATCCGGTCAGGGTGAATGCCACGACCGAGGTCACACCACTCGTCGGCGTCATCAATCTTGAGGACTTTGAAGATCCTACTGGTGATGCGGACGACTGGTTTAATGCTACCGTGACGGGTGATGATCCTTGGGACTTCAGCGAAAACGATGCCTTGGTTGACGGACTCACAACCGATAACGGTGCTGTTGAAGAGCATTATCTCGTATCGCCATCCTTCAACTTCACTACGCAGAACAGCCTGACGCTGACCTTTGATTATGCCGGTGGATTTGATGTCGCATCGCTGGATAGTCTTGAACTCGTTTATTCGACTGATTACTCGGGTTCAGGAAATCCAGAAAGCAGCGCCACATGGACCCCAATCACATTTGCTTTCACTAATGTGTTTGTAGACGGCATCACTACGTCTAACCTTGTTTCATCTGGTCCTGTCGCACTTCCAGTCGAAGTTGAAGGCGAAAGCACCGTTTATCTTGCATTCCGGTATAATTCAGATGGCACTTTAAACACAGAACAATGGCTGCTTGATAACATCGTTCTACAAGGAGGCGGTGTTTCCACTGGTCCACTCGATACCTATCTGACAAGCCGAAGCCTGACAACCGAAGACCTGGGTACCGATACCAACGGTAATGGCTTCCCCGTGCTCGTCGAATACCTCAGTGGTTTTGGTGATGGAATCGGACCGGACGTCATTGAATTCGGAATCGTCGCAGATGGCGCGAGTCAGCTCGCCTTGACGCTGACCAATGATCTCGCCGAAATTCCAGCAGGTATCTCCATCGAGCTACTCGCTACGAATGATCTCGCCGCAGCCTTCGGTCCAGTCGGTTATACGCATTCCGTAATCGATAATCTGGACGGGACCTACACGCATTCCTTCACTGAGAATTCACCACCCGTGACCGACACCCGATTCCTCCGCTTGAGCATCACTGCCAACTAATCGGTCAAAAGTGATCCATTTCAAAGCCCGGATGTTCTGCATCCGGGCTTTTTTGTGTAATACTCAGTGTTTTTACAAATTTCAAAGTCTGTAAATTCAATTCCTGCTGTAAATGTAGCATTTCGAGAATGCCTCACGTGAACAGATTAGACATCATGTAAATCTACGAAGCTGTGACAACAAAACCGCCAAATGCCAGTAATCTGGCATGTATCTAGCATACATCTGTTAACTTCAATTTAACGTATTTACACACTAAACGTAACCTTAAAAATCTATAATAAGCTACTAACACTTAAATTAATCCGAAAATAATCATGAAATTAAATAAATTATTAAATATCGCAGCAGCATCCGCAGCTTTCACGCTTTGCTCGAACTCTCATGCCACGTTAATACTTACAGGTCTCTTTGATGGTCCTCTTTCAGGAGGAACTCCTAAAGCCATTGAGTTGTTTGCCTTAGCCGACATCGCAGATTTGTCCGCATACGGAGTCGAATTAGCCAGCAATGCAGATTTTACTCAAGGGGCAGCTGAAACCTTCTTCTCTGGCAGTGCTTCTGCTGGCGATTATATTTACGTAACGGCAAATGATGCTGAATTCACTAGTGTTTTTGGATTTGCCGCTAATTTTATAACTGGTGATGTGAATCACAACGGAGATGATGATTTCTACATCTATGGCCCAGGAGATACGTTGATTGATGTCTGGAGCGGATCTGACGGTGTAGATAATACAGGCACCGAATCAGATATCCTAGATTCCTGGGCTTATCGTTTGAATGACACAGGCCCAAACCCTGTGTTCACTGCTTCAGAATGGACGATTGCTCCTGTTGATTCACTGGATGGATTAGACGCAGCTGGGACCGCTGCGGCAATTCCTTTCGGCACCTACACGAACTCCGCCGTCCCCGAGCCAAGTGCCTACGCCTTCCTTGCAGGACTCACTGGTTTGGCTTTCGTATTGGCGCGTCGTCGTCGCGCTTAATTAAGTCGTTACACAGATTTACATCAAAGCCTTCCTTAACCGGAAGGCTTTTTTGTGTCTCCAGATTCAGCTTTGCTGGCCATCCGTATAATACCAAAGCGTGACTTCATCTGCAATGATCCCAATTTCTATGGATCTGTGTAATATCACTTTCAAAAAGGTTTGCCCTTTAAAGATCTTCCTCGTGTAGCTTCGGTTCTTTGAATCGGGGTCGAAAAGATAGAACCCCGAAACAGAGTTTCGAGGCCACGGTTTTATATAGTCATTAGCTCAAACCTTTTTCGAAATGGTGTAATACCAATGATTAACTTTTTCCGGTAATTAAAAACCCCAAAACAGAGTTTTGAGGCCACGTAGCCTCCGTTCTCAGAACGGGGGAATATCGAACCGAGGTATTTATCGATTCTACCAGTAAAAGTCCCTCTCTGGTATAAGACGAGCTTCCCGAAGGGAGCGCGTGTTTTGAAGCTAGAGGGCACCGGCTCTCTGCGAGAAGCCGATCCTACAACACATCTAATACCAACGCGTGACTTTACGTGGTATTAAAAATCCTGTAGTCCCTACCATTTTACCAGAAAAACTAAATCAATGGTATTAGGGAAACAATCAGTTCGCCTGTTTTAGTTGAACTTTGGTATAAAGAATGAAATTCAAAACCGCGGATACACCCGGATTCGTGAAAAAAGAATCCATTTCTATCTGCGTTTATCCGCGTCCATCTGCGGTTGAAAGAAAGCACTCGATCAGCTGGCAGTCTTTGCCCAGTCCGCGCTACATCCAGTCTTGATCCTGTATCCGTGACTGAAGCAATCAATCTGCTAGGGATCACTCTCGCTTCAGATCGCGTTGCATCAAGGTCGTGATCGCTTTTGCCGGCGACTTGCCATCATACAAAATCGCATAGATCTGCCCAAGAATGGGCGCATCGACTGACTTCTTCGCACAATACGCCGCTAAAACTTCGGTCGCACGATACCCTTCGACCACCGTCTTCTGTTTTTCAATAATCGCGGCAGGGGTCGCCCCCTCGCCCACCTGTGCGCCAAACGTTCGATTCCGACTCCAGCTACCGGAGCAAGTCGCGACCAGATCGCCAAATCCGCTCAGGCCGTAGAAACTCGCCCGCTCGCCCCCTAGCGAGACACCCAGCTGCACCATCTCATTCAGACTCCGCGTGAGCAATGCTGCCTTCGCATTATCACCCAACTGCAAACCATCGCACAGCCCCGAGGCGATCGCATATATATTCTTTAAAGCACCGCCAAGTTCGGTTCCAGCCACATCCGTGGTCAAGTAAGCCCGCAGTGATTCGTTACTGACCGCGTCCTGATAGCGCTCGGGATTTTCCAAGGTCGAGTCGATCGCAAAAGAAACCGCGGTCGGCTTCCCCGCCGCCACCTCGCCAGCAAAAGTCGGCCCCGACAGCACCCCACAGGCGATATCCGGAAAAAACTCGTTCACGATTTCCGCCGGCGTTTTAAAGCTCTCCAGCTCCAAACCCTTACACATCACAACGAACAGCCTCAGCTGCCAGGCCATCGCACAATTGTTCGCAATCTGCTGACAAAGCGCGCGTAAAGCTTTCGATGGACAGGCCAGCATAACCACGTCGGCCTCCATCAGAACTGGAGTTAGCTCACATCCAATCTGGATCGAGTGAGGCAATTTAAAACCCGGCAAGTAATCCGAATTCTCACGGGTCGAAGCGATTGAAAGCGCCTGCTCCATTCGCCGAGGGACCAAAGTCACCGAGTGACCACACCGATTCAAATGCAGCGCCATCGCTGTGCCCCAGGCACCCGCTCCCAATATACAGAAATTCATAATTTAAATCTGAAGTGAAATTTGCCCCACGGCAAAACCAAAGATTTTTTTAACGAGCGAACCCCGAAACGAAGTTTCGAGGCCACGATTTGATCGCATGGGTGTAGCCTCGGTTCTCTGAACCGGGGTCGGAAAGAGCGCACCCCGAAACAAAATTTCGAGGCTACGATTTGAAGGCATGGGTGGGACGCTGTCCTCAGCGTCTGTCTCAAAACTACTTTGAGTGTAGGTTCTTGTGGTAGGGACGCATCGCCGAGGCGTCCGTCCTGCAGGCGATCACGTCTGCCCATCCCCTTCGTTCTCTGCATTAGGCAGCCTACCGGCGAACAGCGGTTTCGGCCCTTCGACTCGCTCTGGGCGGTGAGCCTGTCGAACCGCGAAACCGCCCTACCTTACTCTGAATTGCCTCAATTTCTGAAAGTTTTGAGACAGCCTCTCCTCAGCGCACCCCAAAACAAAGTTTGGAGGCCACGATTTACCGAGTCACTCGCTCAAACCTTTTTCATAAGATATCAGATGCGTGCAAGGAGGTCTGCTCACTAGAAAGGGCTACCCTTACACTGAAAAGCCTCAGCAAGCTGAGACGCCACGTTTTGCTCAATTTCCATGTCGAAAAGCACACTGAAGTTCGACCTTCCTTAGCCTAAACTTTCCAAAATTCGCAGCGTCTCGTCGCGCTTCTCAGTCGTCTCGGCCAATTGCTTACGCGCGCCCTCGACAACTTTCTCCGGGGCCGAATCAACAAATTTTGGGTTTTTCAGCTTATTCTCGCCGACCATGACCAGCTTATTCAGCTTTTCCAGTTCCTTATGCAGGCGCGCCTTCTCCGCCTCGACATCGATCGAACTGCTTAAGTCCAAATACAAAGTGCCCAGTGGAGTCACCGCAGCCGGTAAGCCTTCCGGCTGTCCCTCCGCCGCGACGAGCTCGCCGATCCCAGCAAGTGTCTGAATCAAACCGATATTATCAGCAATCACCTTAGCCGCAGTCCCTTCAGAAGCATAAAAGACCTTCACATCGCGTTTATTTGCCAAATTATACTGCGCCTTTTGCGCACGTGCTACCGAGATCAACTCCTGGAGATCCTGGACCCGCGCCACAGCAGTCGAATCGACCGACATCGCAGCCGCTAGCTCAGCCGCCGTCGTCAGCTTTGTGTTCTGTATAAACGGGATCGCCGTATCATAGCCCAGCCCTTTCCAGAGTTCTTCTGTAATGTGCGGCATTACTGGATTCGCCAACTGCAAGACTTGGCGAATAACCAAGTCCTGAATCGCCAGACAGTTATCCCGCAGCGATTCCTCGCCGCGCAACTTGCCCTTCGATGCTTCCACATACCAGTCACAGAAATCACCCCAGAAGAATGCATACAACTGGTGCGTGTAAGGCGCTAACTCATAGTCCTTAAAGCACTTTTCAATGTCTGCCGTCACAGTTTGCAAGCGGCCTAAAATCCAATGGTCATAATCGTCGCAGAGGCTCAAATCGATACGTCCAAGAATGGCTTCAAGCGAAGCATTGTCCGCCATCGGTCCCGACATCTGACGAAACCGCACGGCATTCCAAAGCTTGTTCGAGAAGTTACGTCCGATCTGGATACGTTCCTCCGAAAACAAAATATCCGAGCCGGAAGGCGCGATATTACAAATGCCGAAGCGCAAACCGTCGGCACCATATTTTTCGATCAAGTCCAGGGGATCGGGCGAGTTACCAAGTGATTTCGACATCTTTCGGCCCTTTTCATCACGAATCAGTCCGTGAATAAAGACGTTCTTAAACGGAATTCGTTTCGCAATTTCTTCGTCGGTTAAAATTGCCTCATTCTCGCCGTAGAGCTCCAGCCCAGCCATGATCATGCGGGCCACCCAGAAGAAAATGATATCGAAACCTGTCACCAGGGTGGAAGTCGGATACCAGTGAGCCAGTTCCTTCTGCTGCGCCTCAGTCGGCTCGGGCCAGCCCAGATTGGCCATCGGCCAAAGGTGTGAGGACGCCCACGTATCGAGGACATCTGCCTCCTGCTCCCAATTTTCAGGATCGGAAGGCCCTTCCACAGAGACATGCACCTGCGACGGATCGGAGAAATCGAGTTCACTGCGTTCTGCCCCTTTTTTATACCAAACCGGAATCCGATGCCCCCACCAAAGTTGGCGGCTGATGCACCAGTCTTGAATGCCATTAAGCCAGTGCAAATAAGTCTTCTTCCAACGATCGGGATGAAATTTGATGATGCCCGCCTCAACCGCGCGCTTCGATTCTTCAACTTTAGGATACTTTAAAAACCATTGTTCGGAAAGACGCGGCTCAATCGGCACATCACCACGTTCGGAAAAGCCGACCGTGTTCTCATAGGGCTCCCGCTTGATCAACAGCCCTATGTCTTCGAGCTTTTGCGCGGCCAGTTTACGGACCGCAAAACGGTCTTTACCCGCGAATTCCTCGCCAGCCAGTTCGTTCATTGTGCCATCCGCCGCGATCACTTCAATCATTTCGAGCCCATGCCGCTGCCCGATCTCAAAGTCATTCTTATCATGGGCAGGCGTCACCTTTAAACAGCCCGTGCCAAACTCCCTATCCACATACGCGTCGCCGACGATCGGGATCTCCGCCTTCGGGAACGGACGCCAAACGGTCTTACCGATCAAGTGCTTATAGCGCGGATCCTCTGGATGCACCGCCACCGCCGTATCTCCCATCAATGTTTCCGGGCGTGTCGTCGAAATTTCCAAGTGTGTGCGCTCGCCATCTGGCTCGACCAGCTCATAGCGCATCTTGAAGAAGAAACCATTCTGCGGCTTCATATTCACTTCCTCATCGGAAAGTGCAGTCTGCGTGGCCGGACACCAGTTCACCATGCGCTTCCCCCGGTAGATAAAGCCACGATGGTAAAAATCCACAAAGGCCTGGAGCACTGCCTTGGAATAACCCTCGTCCAGTGTGAAGCTCGCCCGATCCCAGTCACAGGACGCGCCCAGCTTTTGCAGCTGATTCAAAATCACCCCGCCGGATTGCTCCTTAAAGTCCCAAACTTTCTCCAGGAATCCTTCACGCCCCAAATCATATTTGGTCTGCCCGGTCGCTTCGCGTAACTGACGCTCCACTTTAGTCTGCGTAGCGATACCCGCATGGTCTGTGCCGGGTTGCCAAAGCACAGACTTCCCTTCGAGCCGCGCCCGACGCACAAAGATATCCTGAAGCGTATTGTCCAGCACATGCCCCATGTGCAACATGCCGGTCACATTCGGGGGTGGGATCATAATCGCATACGGCTCTTTCGAGGAATCGGCGACTGCCTTGAAGCATCCGGCTTCCAGCCAGTTGGCATACCAGCGTTGTTCGACTTCTTTGGGTTCGTAGGCTTTAGCGATCTCAGACATAGCAAAAATAGGAAAGTCGCCTAAAGTGCCGCAAGCCCGAGGGCTTTCAAGTCTAGAGTTCAATCGCAAAAATAAGTGACACAGGCATTGCTACGCCATCTCCGGCAGACCTACGTTCTGCCTGTGCCTACCAAAAATCAAACAGGCAAGAATGCCTGTGTCACCAAATGAAACGTTTCCGCCCAGATAACAGTTAATATCAATTCGCAGCAGCGTTAAGGTGATGCAATCCCGGGAACGCGAATCTCCTGATTTGCTTTATCAGCAGCTCACAGTTTGATTAGCGACGCCCCGCCGCCCTTGCAGGTAGTGGCGCCGCATTACTCATCGAAGTATTCACCATAACCGTGTGCTTCGCAGCGACCGCATCGTAGGCAGCTTTCAGCGCCGACCATACCTTGTCTGCTTCGCCCCACACTACAGTCGCCATCGTCCCGGTATCGCGATCAATCCCGGTCGCATCCAGCGCATCTAAATAGGCATTCACTGTCTCGCGGACCTGACCATCGAGGGCATAGACGGAAACTTGCACGGATATAATTGGATCTGTTCTTTGCATATCCATCCAGTTAAGCAAAAAACCGATCCTTGCCAAACAAAACATCATTCGTAATTCCTAATGCTCAACTATGACTCGCTTTCGTCCATGTATCGACCTCCACAACGGCACGGTTAAACAAATCGTGGGCGGTAGCTTGAGCGAAAACCCGGATTCACTCAAAACTAACTTTGAAAGCGATCAGCCCGCCGCATCTTTCGCCCAACGTTACTGCGATGACGGCCTAACCGGAGGCCACGTCATTCAACTCGGCCCCGGTAATACCGAAGCCGCCAAGTCAGCACTCTCGGCCTATCCGAAAGGGCTCCAGATTGGCGGTGGAGTCACCCGGGGAAACGCCGCTGATTGGCTCGAAGCCGGCGCCAGCCATGTCATTGTTACCTCCTGGCTTTTCAACAGCGAAGGTCATTTCCTTCCGAAACGCCTGGACGCCCTTCTAAAAGAAATCGGTAAAGACCGCCTCGTAATCGATCTCAGTTGCCGGCGCACAGAGGCTGGGTGGTCCGTTGCCATGAATCGTTGGCAGACATTAACCGACTTAGAAATAAATGCCCACACCCTACGAACCTTGTCGGCCAGTTGCTGCGAATTCCTGATCCATGCCGCCGATGTCGAAGGCAAATGCGAAGGTATCGATCAAGACCTCGTTCGTTTTCTCGGCGCAAACTCGTATATTCCAACCACCTACGCCGGTGGAGCCAGTCGTCTCAGTGACCTTCAGCTCGTCAATGATCTGAGTAACGGCACTGTTGATCTAACCATCGGTAGCGCACTCGATCTCTTTGGCGGCTCCGGCGTCCAATACAGCGACTGCCTCGCCTGGAATCAGCGTTCGTAAAAGCGACACTCTTGCCGCTTGGGCGTCTCAGGTTACCGGGGCTTTCTCCACCATCTAAGCGCCAGCAAGCTGGCACGCCACGATCTCAGAATTCAAGCGACACCCCTGCCGCTTTTTACCTTCCCCCTACTCCGGAAACTTGCCCTTCCGCACATCTTTCGCGTAGGCCTTAAAGGCCGTCTCAATAACTGAGCCCACCTCAGCGTATTTTTTGACAAATGAGGGCACATAACCGGTGTTCATGCCGAGCAGATCATTACAGACCAATATTTGCCCATCGCAATGCGGTCCACTTCCGATCCCGATCAGCGGCACGCTCAGTTGACTCGTAATCGCACCCGCGACAGTTCCGTCGAGCATTTCGCAAATCACCGCAAAACAACCAGCCGCTTCCAATGCCAGTGCGTCCTCCAACAAAACATCCTTTTCCGCTTCGGTCCGCCCAAATTTACGATACGCACCCAACTTATGAATCTCTTGTGGCAGTAAACCCATATGCCCCAGCACCGGTATGCCCGCATTGATGAGACGCTTCACCGTCGGGGCCATCGCCTTCCCACCTTCTATTTTCACTGCCTGGGCGCCCCCTTCCTGGATTAAGCGGCAGCAATTATCAAATACCTCCTTAAACTCAGAGTGCGCCCGCCCAAAGGGCACGTCTGCAACCACCAAAGCATCCGGCTCCGCCCTCACTACTGCCGCGGTGTGGTGCAACATCATCTCGAGTGTCACCGGAACCGTTGTTTCGTATCCAAGCTGTGTCGTGCCCACTGAATCGCCGACCAAAATTAAATCCACCCCCGCATTGCTGGCATACTTTGCCATGACTGCATCATAGGCTGTCACTGCCACAATCGGGCGCACTCCCTTAAGCTGGGAGATCTGTTTAGTTGTCATTTTCACGATTTAAAAAATTTCCATTTGAAAAGTTGGTAATTAAAGAGGACTTTAGTGATCAATTATAGAATAAACAACTCTTAGTGCACCTCATCCATACAGCTACCAGCAGCGCAATACATAGCAGCTTTTCACCATGTTAAAGTTTTACTATAATTGGCGATACAAACGTGCGCAGCGCATTAGCTCCTTCGAATTGCCTAATCGATCCACATCCAAGCGCATATCCTTGAGTAGTTATCTTTCGCAAGATACAGTGCGTGGCCGTGATTTTGATCGATTCGATCTGCCCCGTAAAGGTAAGCGCTGGCTAAAGTTTGTTGTTTTGGTAACGCTGGCCGGCTTATTCATCTGGCTTATTTACGAGAGCATCCAAGCATTCGCTATCTTAAGAAATTAATTATTTCTTTTTGTCCGCGCGATTTTTCTTCATCTCGGCAAGCTCTGGAAGAATTTTTTTATCATAGCAGCTCGGGCAAACCCCGTGTGTAAAGTGCGCACCCATCTTATCCCCGACGTAGGTCTCTACTTGCTGCCAATAGTTATTGTCGTCACGTACCTTTTTGCAGTAAGAGCAAATCGGCAACATGTCTTCCAATTGAGTAATCTGTTTCGTGTAGCCTAAAATCCGCTCAGCCACTCGCAAACGCATCCAAATCTGGTCTTTATCGAGCGGCTTAGTCAGGAAGTCATCGATTCCCGCATCCATCGCTTCGGAGTAAGACCCTTTACCCTGCACATTTGCAGTGAGTAAAATGAAGTAAGTGTAATCCTGCACATTCCGTTGTCTTACCTTTTGACAAAACTCGAGCCCGTCCATGCCCGGCATCAACCAATCGCTCACGATTACTCGGACAGGCGTCTTATCATAAGCCTCCCAAGCCTTAATCCCATTTTCACAAGCGACCACGTTATGACCAAATTTTTCCAGTGTAGCTGTTAGTAGCTTTCTAGAAAACAAGTCGTCTTCGGCTATGAGAATATTCATCTAATGTTATTTATACCGTAGTTAGTATGCAGAATGCACGCCATAATATCTTTTTCACAGCCATCCCATAGGAATAACTGAATGATTTGAAAAAGTGGTTGGCTTTGGGCGGCTTCCGACCAAGGAAGCCAGTTGTGAAACAACCAAAACCAACCAAACACAATCACGTCGTCTTTAATCAGCTTTGCAAGCTCATCCCCATCGGGATGGTTCGCAACTTAGCTTCTGAGCATGGGGTCGATAAAAAATGTCGGACATTTTCGGCGTGGAGCCATGTGGTATGCCTTCTTTATGCGCAAATCACGCATTCAATCGGCCTGAACGATGTCTGCGATGCGCTGCGTCATCATAGCTCAAAACTGTTTGCAATTCGCGGAGCCACTCCACCGAGCCGTAATGGTCTATCGAACGCCAATAAGACTCGTGAGGCCGACATGATGGAAGCGCTGTTTTGGAAAATGCTTGATCATCTGCAAAACCAGTTTCCTGGCTTTGGACCTTCGGGGCGTTACAAAGGACTTCCGCATCGATTCAAAAAAGCGGTTTACAGTATCGACTCCTCGACGATCGCACTGGTGGCTAATTGCATGGACTGGGCGAAGCACCGTAGACGCAAGGCTGCGGCTAAGTTACACTTACGACTGAACCTGCAGACTTTCCTGCCGAGTTTTGCCGTGATAGAAGAAGGTTCGCACCATGACAGTAGCCGCATGATCGCCCTATGCGCGGGGCTACAAGCAGGAGAGATCGCAATCTTCGACAAGGCATACGTGCACTTCCAGCATTTATTCTCATTGAGTAAGCTCGGCATTTTCTGGGTCACCAGAGCCAAAGACAACATGCAGTATCATGTCTGCAAAAAACGCAAAGTCAGCGGCAACATTTTGCGCGATGATGAAATTACCCTCAAAACCAAAAAGTCAAAAGGACATTATCCAACACGTATGCGCCGGATTGTGGCTTTGGTCGAAGTCGATGGTAAAGTGATCAAGATGGTTTTCATCACCAACAACATGGACTGGGCTCCATCGAGCGTGTGCGACTTGTATCAAGCCAGATGGGCGATCGAAGTGTTCTTCAAGCAAATCAAGCAGACGCTTCAGATCTGCGATTTCCTCGGACACTCAAAGCAAGCCATTCGTTGGCAACTCTGGTCGGCCTTACTTCTTTACGTGCTGCTGCGTTTTCAAGCGTGGAACTCTGACTGGCCGCATAGCTTTGCTCGCTTGTTTACCATGATACGAAGCGTCGTCTGGGATCGATTTCAACTCTGTGATACGCTGCGATTCTATGGGACAGCAGGTGACAAGTGGCGAATGTGTATCCAGCCGCAAACCGCATATTTACCGGGGTTTGCTCTCTAATTCTGTGGGACAGCATACGAACAAGCTCGAAGTAAACAGCCTGTTTTCAATTCTGATATAGTTCAATCAATACCATCGAATCCGCTTAAAACCTCAGCCTTGCGCCTCTTAGAATCCTACTATGGGATGACTGTGTATCTTTTTATGTTAATAACTAAGACAGGCACAGTTAACTAAATCGTCATTCGCCTGGCTGATTGTGTAGAGTCTCGACTGCATTCCTTAAACGCACCTGTAAATGCGTCCGCCGCACTTGCTGCTCATTGTTACGTATGGCCATCGCATAAGCCTCCAGAGAGCCCACTATAAAAACCTTCTGACGAGCCCGCGTGATCCCTGTGTAGACGAGGTTTCGCTGCAATAACAAAAAATGCTGCTTCAAGAGCGGAATAATCACGACCGGATACTCACTTCCCTGGCTCTTGTGAATTGAAATCGCATAGGCCAGCTGCAGCTCCGAAAGCTCGCCTTTAGTATATTCGACCGCTTGATCCGCAAATTCAATGGTTAACCCTGACTTATCCGAAGCGATCGCTGTAATGATGCCCGTATCTCCGTTGAAGACATTTTTATCGTAGTTATTCCGCGTCTGGATCACTTTATCGCCCATCCGAAAGGTCTGGTTGCCATAAGCGATCTCCACCGGTAATGGCTTACGTGTCTTTTCTCTAAAGTGCGTTTGCTTCGCGGGCACATAGTCGGGATCTGAACGCATCCGCGACTCCGCAAGCGACTCGGGATTGAGCGACTCTTGTAACGCCTCATTCAGCGCCGAGATGCCGACCGTCCCCCGGTGCATCGGTGACATCACCTGCAGTTCCCGAATCGTGTCCAACTTCTGCACCTTCGGTAAATATTCCTTCGCCAGATACAAAATCGCCTGCAAACACTGCTCCGGCGAATCCGTCTCAATGAAGCTAAAATCACGGCTCGCATCTAAATCACGTAAGCTCCGATAGCTTTGCCCCGGATGCGCTTCGCCCTGTAAGATTGCGTGCGCCGTTGTCACGATACCGCTCTCCTTGCCCTGACGATAAATCGTATCCAGTCGAGTCACCTCGGCGGGAGGTGCCGCCATCAAATCGCCCAACACATTGCCCGCCCCAACCGAAGGCAGCTGATCCGAATCGCCGACCAAAAGCAAGTGCGCCGAACTGGGCACTGCTTGAAATAAATTCGCCGCTAAGCGCGTATCCAGCATACTGGTCTCATCGACGATTAATAAATCACACGGCAACGGATTGTCCGAATTGTAAGTAAAACTCCGAGTCGCCCCGTCATACTTCAACAGCCGGTGAATCGTGCTGGCTGGAGCCCCTGCCGCCTCACCCAGCCGCTGGGCCGCACGTCCTGTCGGCGAAGCTAGCAATACGCGTGAGCGCTTCGCTTTTAAGATATCCACTACGGCGCGTAAAATCGTTGTCTTTCCCGTGCCCGGCCCACCCGTGAGCACCGAAACTTTCGACCGCAAAACCCCGCGAATCGCCTCCGCCTGCTGATCCGCAAATTCGAAACCTGCCTTCTTCTGCGCCCATGTAATCGCTGCCTCAACCTTCACATCTGGTAAAGTGCTCGCTGTATTATGAATACGTGCAATCGCTTCCGCAATACGTGCCTCAGATCCCGCTGTATTCGGCAGCTGGCATGCAGGTCCCAAAAACTCAAACGCCTCATCGTAGGCCTTTACTGAATAGAGCTTTTCGCTCTCAATCAGACCCGCGATGCGTTGTTGTATCAAATTCGGATCCACCCCGAGCAACTTCGTCGCATGCTCGAGAATCATTTGCTGCGTGCCGAGTGTATGCCCCTCGTCCTCCAACAAATGCATCGTGTGAATGATCCCCGCGTCGACCCGCTCCTTTGAGTTTGTCGAGAACCCAAGATTCAGCGCGATCTTATCTGCCGTCTTAAAACCAATCCGCTCAATGTCCTCCGCCAGTCGATAGGGCTCATCCTGTAGAATCCGCTTCGCTCCAGTCCCATACTTCTTCACGAGTCGCAAACATTGAGACGGTGTCACCCCGTAGGTTTGCAAAAACATCATGACATCGCGCACCGCCTTCTGCTCATCCCAGGCCACCTTGATCGACTTCGCCCGAGTCTTCCCGATTCCAGGCACCTCGTGCAAACGTCCCGACTCCTCGCTGATTACCTTCAAAGTATCCGCACCAAAGTGATCCACGATCTTCTTCGCATACGACTTTCCGATTCCATGAATCAACCCGCTCCCTAAATACTTGCGAATCCCGTGGATCGAAGCCGGCAACTGCGACTTAAAACTCCCGATCTTAAACTGATCGCCATGCTGCGCGTGTCGCGTCCATTCCCCGTTCAGCTTAAGCGTCTCTCCACACTGCACACCCGGCAAATTACCCAGCACTGTAACGGCTCGCTTACCCTCCGCTACCTGCACTTCCGCCACACAATAAGCATTCTCTTCGTTGAAGAATATAATCCGCTCCAACACTCCCGTGATCGTTTGGCTCTGTTGTGGGGATTCAGGCATTAAAAGTCATCATTCTATCTAGATCAGTGAACGCAATTCTCATTCCCTTAAACCTTCAATCCAAACACTTAAAAAAATAAACCCTATCCGATTCTTCCAAGCTGAGCCCGCACCAGTTCAACAATCTTAAACATCGCACCCACCGGCGGTAAATGAGCGAACTCTGCCACCGCATCCGAAGCCTTTTTTAGCTCAGTCTCAAATGTCTCCACCACTTCATCAAAAATCGGATAATCGTGCAACCGCGCCGTAAAATCCGCCGCTACTGAAGTGTCCCCCGCCTTGAACCTGGCCATGAGCGCATCACGCTCCTCGACTGGCAGCTTCTCCAACAAGATCAACAGCGGCAGGGTAAACTTCCCCTTCTCTAAATCCGTCCCCAAAGTCTTTCCAATCATTGACTCATCCGCATAGAGATCGACCAGATCGTCAAAAATCTGATACGCGATCCCAAGATGACGCCCAAAGACCCCTGCAGCCTGACTAAACTCAGCCGGATACCCCGCGATCTTAGCTCCCAACCGACACGACACCTCGAACAGCTCCGCCGTTTTCAGCTGAATGACCCGAAAATAAAATGCCCGATCATAATTCACTTCGCCGCGTTGGTAGGTCTGCGCGATCTCCCCCGCACATACCCGCGCCGTAGCCTGAGCGACCGAGCGGCATACCTCTGAGGTATCAAAATCCGCAGCCAACTTGAGCGCATGCGAGAAAAGCACATCTCCAATCAAAACAGCCGCAGCCGGGCCAAACTTGCTCGCCGCCGTCTCTTGACGGTGCCGCGTGTCTGCCTCATCCAAAATATCATCGTGCACCAAAGTCGCCAAATGCACCAACTCGATGACCGCACCCAGCGCGACCAGATCCTCGTCGCGTTTTTCCGAAGGCCCTTCCCAACCACTGTAAGCCACCAACATAGGGCGCAAGCGCTTGCCACTGTGCCCAAAAACATAACGCACGTGCTCCTGGATTTCCGGCTCCAATTCGTGCACTTGGTTTTGTAAAAACACATCCAAATCCGCCAAATAAGGTTTCACCGGTTCGTAAACCCCGTTGAAACCTGCCGCCGCGATCGCGTCGGCCTCAGACTGAGAGCGTGTTTGCATGACGAGAACTTAGAAAGCTAATGTTGGAAAGCAAGACGCCACGGCTTATAAAAATTTACCCAGCGCCTCGAGAAATCCCTTCCGGTCCTCCACATGCACATTGTGACCCGCCTTCGGCAAGCTGACTGCCTTCAAACTCGGGAAGTATTCTTTTAAGTCTTCAGCGTCACCCTTGACCACGAAATCCGACTTCCCGCCCGTGATCAAAAGGGTCGGCCCGCGAAAATGATCATCGCTTTGCAAGGAGTTCTGACGAATTACCTGCAAGCTGGCATGGAGCACCTCCAAATTCACCTGCCAGACAAATCCCAGATCAGTATTGACCAAATTCGTCATCAGAAACTGCCGCATACCCCAATCTTGCACCAGTGGCTTAAGTAACTCCTCCGCTTCCCGGCGATTCGTCAATGCACCCGGCTTTATCCGCTTCATCGCCCGAAACTCCGCATCGTGATACGGCGGATACATTTTCGCCGCGATATCCACGATCACGAGCTTCTTCACTAACTGATAATGCTCGCAGGCAAACTTCATCGCGATTTTACCACCCAAACTGTGCCCCATCAAAATAACTTCCTCCAAGCCATTCGCCTTCATGTAAGCTTTCACATCCGCTACCAGTTCCGACCAGCGCATCGTATCCGCATGCGGCGACTGCCCGTGGTTACGCAAATCCAACGCGTGCACATCAAACCGGTCTTTCAAAGCCTTCCCGATCGTCGACCAATTCCGCGAAGCCCCTAAGAGCCCGTGCAAAATAATCAAAGCCGGAGCCGACTTATTCTCAAAACGAAGCGAATGTAATTTAACAGCCATTCCACCAACAAATCGCCCCCACTCATAATTACAAGACCCAGTCACTCGATCCTCGGAATGGCGCCCTGTGATTTTTCCTACAACGGAGCGGCTAAGGATCGGGGTGGCCACCAGCCACGTCATCAAAGCACTGGGTGGGACATGCTCCGGAGGTTGTCTCAAAACTGCCTTGAGCGTGGCTTCTTGAGGTAGGGACGCATCGCCGAGGCGTCCGTCCTGCAAGCGGTCACGTCCGCCCATCCTTTTCGCTTGTGACACCAACTCAATTACCAGTATATGGTCACTGCATACGCTTTACGCTCTTCAGCTTTTAAGGAGGAGTTGCTGGATACTGTCTTTCAAAACGGCCAGATAAAAAATTAGAGAATGTTGATTAAGTGACTTAGCTCAAGATCCGTGGCGTCGTCGCTTGCGTCGGCCTCCTTTCGAAAACCGTTCGACTTCGCCGTTAGTCGAAAGCCCGCTCTGCCGAAACATCAAGGGCAGCATGCCCTTGTTCCGTTGAAAACAAATCGCGAGGTCTAGGACTCAGGGCATCCTGCCCTGTTTTATGACTACTCTGAACTGATACTAGAACAAGCCGGCACGGGTCAACCCCACTTACGCCGCCGGAAATCCGAGAATCACTTGAACCACTAACCCGTGAGACGGGGCACCTGGCCTTACCCAGGGTCATGAAAACAAAACGCCCGGTAACACCTCCCACACCTCAAGGAGCACCCCGTGGGACCGGAGCGAGCGCCCCGAGAAAATTGGCATCACTGGAAATCGACCGGCCGGTGAAATCGCGGCCGCCGTTGGACTCGACCTTCTTGCCTTGAGTCGCCATGGCCGAGCCCTCCGCCGGAAAAAGATGCGCAAACGGAGTCAAGTCTTCCCAATCAATATGCTTCGGGGCGTCCCCATAGTCCAAGCCCTCTTGATTCAGAACGACCGCGGCATCTTCGGACGGATGCGCATCTATCCCCGAGTAGAAATTGTTATGAAACGAAACCCTTCGCCCGCTTGAGTGCTCCCCCCAAGACCCATTTCCGGCGAACAAAAAGACGTTGTTTTCAAAAGTGGAATCCGTGGGTGTCCGACCTTCAGGGAAAACCTCGATATCCAAGCCCGGCTGGAAGATGTGTGTATATTGTAAATATGGATGTTCCGAACCTTCTCTTCCTTGTCGAACCCATAGAAATAGATACCTTGTTGATCATTGATGGAAACGTTGTAGCGGATCGTGATGTTCGTGTTGGACCGTTTCATGATCCCACAAAACCACAAGTTTCCATGGCTATAGTTATACTGGATGTAGGTATTCGCACTATTATAGTCCGCGTCAAAGCCCCCGCGGTCCTTACCGCCTTCGCCGACGTTACCATAGGCTTCATTATACTGAATTTTGATTCCATCCGTATTAAAGTTGAAGATGCTGTGCCCAGTGCTGGCACGACTGCTGTTAGCGAGCCGATTGTATTCATAAACAGCATCTTTACTGACTCGGGCGATCACATTGTTACGCCCCGTCCGATCAATAAAATTATGGGCCACGTAGACGTCAGTCCATAGGTGTTGGCTCGTGTAAGTGCTCCCCTTAACATCAACATTGCCACAGCTCGACTGGTTGCCGATCCCCACGCCCCCAACCTCGTAAATGTGATTGTGGGTGATTCTGAGGTTATGGAATTTCGATTCCCGGAGATCTTTTATGTGCACATGGATGCCGCCCTTTTGCTTCCCACCGACCATTCCATTGACATGGTGAATCGTGCAGTTGCTGATGTGGAAGTGCTCGTAAATGCCCTCTGTTTTGTCCGCTAGAGCGTAAATCCCGAAAAGAGCACCCTGGTCCCGGTCGCTCCCGTCAGTGTTGGTGATTTCGAGTCCGTCAATCTCCCAAAATGCGGGGTCGTTGATAAAGAGACCCGCTGGGTGCCTGCCTTCGGCGTCAATCCGAGGCTTGTCGCCGGTCCCGTAGCTTCCAATCTGGATCACAGCACCCCGCGCTCCCCGGCCTTTCGGGGCAAACATGCCGACAAAGCGGCTCCCTTTTTTGAATTGAATCGCATCGCCCGGCTCGAATTCAGCATTCGCGAGGCGATCAAACGCCCGCTGACTGTCGATGTAATACGTCTCCGCTTGGCTATGTGCGAAGGAGAGACAAAGCAGCATGAGAATACGCAAAAAGAACCAATGCCGGCGCCGACTTATTTTCAAAACGAAGCAAAAGTAATTTACTGCCATCCCACCAACAAATCGCCATATGCACAAATGACAAGACTCAGAAATGAACCACAAAAAACACAGAGGCATGGATGCCACTACCATAAATCCATACTTTTGTGTTTTCTGTGCTTTTTGTGGTTAATTTCAGCTCAATCCACTAGCAGATCGTATTTTTTCAATAAAACTGATTCACAGCACGCATGACTTCCCTTTAGCTGTCACTTTTATGTCTTCCGAAAAGAAACTCACTCCCATGATGCAGCAGTGGCACGAAATCCGTGGCCAACTCTCGGACGATACCCTGCTCATGTTCCGACTCGGTGACTTCTACGAAATTTTCCTGCAAGACGCCGAGTGGGGTGCCAAGCTCCTCGGCATCACCCTGACACATCGTCACGGCATGCCCATGGCCGGCATCCCCTACCACGCCGCCGACGGCTATATCCAAAAACTCCTCGACCGTGGGGTGAAAATTGCCATCTGCGATCAAGTCGAAACCCCGCAGCCCGGCAAACTCGTCAAACGCGCACTCACCCGCATTATCACGCCCGGCACCCGCCTCGCCGACACCCAAATCGATGCCCAGCGTAACCATTTCCTCCTATCACTCACACTAGAGAAGAAAAAGCTCCACGCCTCCTGGCTCGATCTCACCACTGGCGAATTTTTTATCGCCTCCGAAAAACGCCCCGAAAATCTCTTCGCCGCCTTCGAGAGCCTCGACCCGCGCGAAATCATCGTCCCGGAAAACGCCGTCAGCCGCTGGGCCGAAAGCATGGAAGCCCATGGTTTTCACGAACTCTACACCCATTTGTGCGACGGTCGCGCCGTCACCAAAATACCCGACTACCATTTCGATACCACCTCCGGCGCACAATCGGTCATGGAAGCCCTCGGCGTCCTAAACCTTGAAGGCTTCGGCATCGACCGCGAGCATACCGCGCTCGGAGCGGCTGGAGCACTCGTCCACTACGCCACAGAAACGCTCTGTGCCAAACCGGAGAATCTGCGTAAGATCCGCGAATACAGCACTGAGAAAACCCTCCTCCTCGATCCGGCCACCCTCCGCAATCTCGAGATCTTTAAGTCCGCCGCCAACACCCGCCAAGGCTCGCTCCTTGAAGCCATGGACGGCACCGTGACTGCACCCGGCGCCCGCCTCCTTGAACGCTGGCTCTGCGCACCCGAACTCGACCTCGCAGAAATCAATCGCCGCCAAAACTGCGTTGCCGAGTTTGTCCACGCACCCGGACTCTCCACAGAGCTGCAAAACCTGCTCAAAGGCATCCGTGACATCGAACGCATCCTCGGCCGCCTGCAAAACCGCATGCGCAACCCCCGCGAACTCGGCGGTGTCCGCGATACACTCACGGCCCTTCCAGCGATTGCTTCGACGCTCCTAGAATTCCCCGATACCCCTGTCGCCGCGATTGCCAGCCGCATTCACGACTTTGAAACGCTTTCCAATTATTTAGACCGCGGCCTCGCCGATGAGCTTCCCGGCAACATTGCCGATGGCGGCACCATTCGCGACGGCTTCGATCCTGAACTCGACCGCATCCGCAGCCTGACGCGTGATAGCCAGCAATGGCTAAGCGAATTCGAACTCGCCGAACAAGCCCGCACCGGAATCAAAAACCTCCGTATCCGCTACAACGGTGCCTTCGGCTACTTCATCGAAGTCACTAAGAGTAATGTCCACCTCGTCCCCGAGGATTACGTGCGGAAGCAGACCATGAAAAACGCCGAGCGTTATACCACGGATATTCTGAAAGAACGTGAGCGTGAAATCCTGCATGCAGAAGAAAAGTCGCTAGGCCAGGAAGAACTCCTATTTAATCAACTGATCGAAGCCATCTTAGAGCAGGCCAGCGCCCTCGTTGAAACCGCGTCCGCCCTCGCGGAGATCGACGTTTTCATTGGCTGGGGCGTCCTCGCCCGCGAGTGGGACTACTGCCAACCGAGTATCGATCAATCAGATACATTACTCATTGACCAAGGACGTCACCCCGTGGTCGAGCAAATGATGCGCGACCAACGCCTCGGCCTCGCCGGCACCCACGCTTTTGTGCCCAACGACGCACGCCTTTCCAGCACTGCGGCTGAAAACGAAGCGCCCCAGATCGCGCTGATCACCGGCCCGAACATGGCCGGTAAGTCGACCTACATCCGCCAAGTTGCGCTCATCGTCCTCATGGCTCAGTCCGGCGCATGGGTCCCCGCGCGCAGTTGCCAGCTTGGGCTGGTTGACCGCATCTTTTCCCGGGTCGGTGCCTCCGACGAACTCGCCCGTGGCAACTCGACCTTCATGGTCGAAATGAACGAGACCGCCAACATCTTAAACAACGCGACCGATCGCAGCCTCGTCATACTCGACGAAATCGGCCGCGGCACCAGCACTTACGACGGCCTGTCAATCGCCTGGGCCGTCATTGAGCATCTGCACCCAAAAGATACGGGGGGCCCGCGCACACTCTTTGCCACCCACTACCACGAGCTCACGCAACTCGCAAAAACGCTCGCCCGTCTCGAGAACTATTCGGTAGCGGTTAAAGAGTGGAACGACGAAATCATCTTTGTGCGCCAAGTTATTAAAGGCGCAGCCGACCGTTCTTACGGGATTCAAGTCGCTCGTCTCGCTGGCCTGCCCACCTCAGTTATCGACCGCGCAAAAACAATCCTCGAACGCCTTGAAGCCGACGACTCTTCGCACAACCTACTTCGCAAGCGTATGAATAAAGCGAAGTCAGGTAGCGACACTAAGGACGAAGACGATCAACTCGCTTTATTCTAAAAGTAACTCCAAGACTTGTGCTACTCTGAGGGCAATGCGACTGCTAAGGTTTTAGCAAAGTGACACAGGCATTTCTGCCTGCTTAGGAGTCGCAAATCACAGCCAGCCATCGTCAGCTTCAATGCATACTCTATCTGATTTGATTTTTATGCCATCTTCTGTAATATTAGTCTCATGAATCCATATACTTACCAACAACGTTTGAAACTAATTTGGACGGACGCAGTAGAACGCTACAAATCAGGACAGCAATCACCCGAAGGTTTTTTCGACGACGTAACTTTAGCCGAGCTAGCTAGCATTGGTCTAAACACAATGGACGTATTCGATTTCGCCGAAGATTATGCAACCAGAGACGGCGATCCAGATTTTGAGACATTCCTCATGATCTGCGAAGCACGTAGAGACTACTTTCTAACCGTGCAAAAAGGTGTGCGCTCCGAAGAGCGGCTCGACGTCAGCACAATCCCGGCAAAAGACACCGATGTCGCTGGAATAAAGTGGCTCCCCCGGATCATCCCAAAAGCAAAAGCGAAACTGCGCGGCGAGTTACCTTCCGACACCATGTATGGTTGTGGCGGAGATCGAAGTTTCTTCAAAAATAACAACCTTCACCCAGCCGAATTCCTTCGCGCAGTCTGGGCCTATGAGGATGACGAATCAGAACTAATCGGATGGGTCGCAGCGCGCCACGAAGCAGCTCCAGTCGAAAGTCCTTCTTGATCTTCACTCAGTAAACCTATTTTTCAAGGTCTGCCCATCACTCGGGCAGACCTTTCTTATGGATAAGCTCGCCGAAATCATGGCCGCTAAGCGGCACGCACTACGCAATCAAATACGTCCCGTTCGTGACCAAGAGCTGGAGCGGCTCGGTCGTATGCAGACGCAGGGAGGCAGCTTCCTAAAAGCGCTCGCTCGCAAAGACCGTCTTTCTGTCATCGCCGAGATCAAGCGCCGCTCACCTTCCGCTGGCGACATTGCCTCAGCCGAACTCGACGCTGTCGATCAGGCCCGTAAATACATCAACGCCGAAGCCGACTGCCTGTCCATTCTCACTGACAAAGATTATTTCGGAGGCACCCTTCAGGACCTCTGGGATGTTGTCGAATTCTTGGAGTGCCACGAACGCAAAACGCCTTGCTTGCGCAAAGACTTCATGGTGCACCCAATCCAAGTTGTCGAAGCCGCCGAGGCCGGCGCTCGCGCCATTCTAATTATCGTTCGCGCCCTCTCTGACGATGAAATCAAAGCACTTCACGATGCCGCTGGTATCGCTGGGCTGGACGCACTCTACGAAATCCACGAAGAACGCGAGTTAGAGAAGGCCTTGAAATTCGGTCCGAAAATAGTTGGCGTTAACAACCGCGACTTGAAGCGTTTCCAGACGGACATGGCTGTCTCAGAAGCGCTGATCCCGCAAATTCCCAGCGGGATAGTCAAGGTCAGTGAAAGCGGCATCTTCGACGTCGAAGACGCCGAGCGCGCCCGTGCCTGCGGTGCCGACGCCATCCTCGTCGGTGAAGCCCTCATGCGCGCCGAAGACCCCGAAGGTCTAGTTGAAGCCTTCCATCATGCATAAACCCGGACTTTGCAATCGCGTCTTCCGAACGGTATTATCTTTATTTTAAGTAACTGTTAATTAGACACATACCTAATGCATTGCGGTTCTTCGCGATTTTTAGTGGTTCAAACAAAAGTCCATAAACTGTAACGATACAAAAGCCTACCCGGTTCATTGTGCCTCCAATGAACCTGCTCAGCGGGTGAATGGGTGGTTTAAAAAGGAAGAA
>Ga0307981_1000154_pt1 | contig 73820 bp, 3 predicted proteins | sample OrgLakmetagen987_FD_201849 | JGI IMG/M metagenome (GOLD analysis project Ga0307981, IMG submission 201849) | Saline water microbial communities from Organic Lake, Antarctica - #987 | ecosystem: Environmental > Aquatic > Non-marine Saline and Alkaline > Saline | place: Antarctica: Organic Lake... | reverse complement strand
CCGGAAACCATTGGAAGCTGTAATACTTATCCGATAGTAGTCTAGCGGTTCAACCCTTGCAGATTGGGAGATCTGCGAAAGCCCATGAGCGACTTAGTCGATAGAACCCGGATAAACTTTCCGGTTGTTACTGAGACTAGAAGCTAAAATCTGTGCCAATGGTGAAGGCGTAACCATCCGCTTCACTGGCAGAAAAATACTTAACGCCTGCATTGAGCGAGGCGCGCTCAGACAAGGTCCAATCAAATCCGATTTCTGCTTCAATCACTTGACTCATCACATCCTCAACTTCGACTGCAAATGGAACTCCCGCTGTTCCATCCACGTCAACTCCTTCGTCGCCAAGATCCGACCAAAAAGCCACGGATGCGTATGGAGAGAAATCTGAATCAGGCATGTATTCAAACATAACACCCACCTGAACATATGGAACGTCATCTTCAAAGCTGTTCACATTTGCAGCATCGGGGTCAGCGGACTCTTGAATGTCATCTGTTTGAGACGACTGATAGCCAAGATTCAGGAATGGCGTTAGGGCACTGGACTCAGACGTATAGAGATCATAGCTAAGCCCGACTGAGAGATAGAAGAAATCTGTGTCGTAATCAGCTGTCTTCGTTCCGAACACAGTCGTCCGGTCGCTATCGGAAGACATCTGCCCAAAACCACCTTGGGCAACGAGGTTCAGCTTCTCCCACTTCTTGCCCAGTCCCGCTCCAATAAAGAAACCATCACCATCCGAATCACGAACATCTGCATTTGAGTTGGCCTCGATCTCTGTATCACTACTCACATATGAAAGGAAGACTCCCAGATTTATTGTCTCCGATGCCCAAGTGTAGCCTAAACTCGCAGTCATTGAGTCCGCGTCACCATCGTAAAACCGGTTTTTAGCGGGATCAGTTTCCAAAGCTTGATAGCCTAGCTCCACTCCGAAACCACCCTTACTAAGAAGTTGCGAGCTGGCAAAATCACTGAAACTCGAAAGTGCCTGAAGCCCGGCTTCACCATCACTCACGTAAGAAGGAACTGTTTCTGAATTCTGTGCGTGAAGTAGAACGGTCGCTCCGAAGAAAACGATAAGGGAAGGAAGTATTTTATTCATATTCATCATTTAAGCATTATGTTAGTAGTAGGGTATCTAATTGAAAGCTCAGAATTCAACAACGCGCCAGAAACGACGCACGCCGTCTTGCGAGACATCAAAAAACAAACTCGCGCCGATTCCGCTTGTAGAAAGTCCGGGCACGGCAGTCCAATCATCCGCCGTCAAATCGCTGGTCGTCTCTACGTAGTAGGTTAGCCCAGAGAGCGCTTCCGGTACCGTCAGGCGGAAATCCAGATCCCCTTCCTTGGTAAGAATCACTTCGAAAGGACTCGTGCGCGCGGCACCACTGAAGAAAGAACCGGCCACCAGCGGCTCATTCTCGACAATAAGAAGATCCAAAATCGGGCGGGCATCAATAGCCGGAGGTGCGTTCACCGCGACGGTTGTCTCGTCGACCTTAATCAAGACTTTAGCAGCGCCACCGATAAAGAAGGCGCCCTCGCCATCATACTGCACGGTAAAGAGATCCTCGGTAACACCACTGGAAAGTGGGCTGAAAATAAGCCCATCATCGGTGGAGCGAATCAACTCGCCCGCTTCACCTGTGGCTAGAATAGCACCTGCACCATCGGACGCCACCGACCGCAAAGGCGCCGTGTCTGCAGGCAACGTAGAGGCGCTCCAAGACTCACCGTCGGTCGATGTGTAAACAATACCTTCAAAACCGAGGTCATCCATCCCGACTGCCACCCATCGGGAACCCGTCCACTGCACATCGCGAAAGTCCACTGCGCTCACCGTAGCCGATTGCGTCCAGGTGGCTCCGTCATCAACACTCCGAAAAACAGGCGCATCAACCCCATCGAAACCAACCGCTAGCCAGACATTGGGGTTAGCCCCATCAACACGGGCCGCAGAGGCATAGAGCAGTCCGTTAATCGTCGGTGTCGTGGGTATTGTCGCAGTCGCCCATGATGCCCCGCTATCCGTGGAACGTGCGACAAAACCGGAATCACCCACCGCGACCACCGTGGTTCCAAATCCTTCAACGCTTTCGACCTGGAAATCAGTTTCCAAGCCGGTGCTTGCTGTAAAGCCCGCCCCACCATCGGTAGAGGTCAGGATCTCACGATTCAGATCCAAAGCGACAACAACTGATCCACTCAGTGTCACAGAGTAATATTCTCCATTCAGAGTCGACGCAGCCTGCACAGAAGCAGAGAAACCCGCAATACTCACGAGAGTGATTGCGATGATCCATTTGCTGATTCGAGAAGAAAACATGTCTAGGAGAAGTTTAGTGAGATCTGAATAAGTGGTAGCCCAGATGTACGATTAACTTGGAAGCCGTTCACGCGCACCGAATTTGAGTTCACTGAGAAAAGCGCTGTAGTATCAACAAAGATACTAGGAGTTAGAGCCGCAGTAATATGTGCGCCGCTCAGTCCTTCGAGTCTACGTATCGAACCGGTCAGGCTTTCAATGCGCAAGGTTCCTGTAGCCGCCTGGATTCTCGAAATGGTCATATTTCCGGATGCCAGCAGATTCATCGAACCGCTGTTTGTGGTGATCCGGCCTATACTGTTCATGCTAAGGGTACCGCTTACCACATCGAGATCGAGAATTCCCGATCCGCCATGTGCAATGTCGGCATTGATGAAGAGATTACCAACTGCCTGGTTAAAGATCAGGCTACCCGCACCACTACCAATGGTCACACCGCTACCCACGATAGTGGATGTGGCCTGAAGCTCGAGCGCATTATTGCCGGTGGCCGTCGTCGAGACGAGTTCATTGGAGATAATTTCGATGTCGGAAACCCCGCTCGCGCCGATGCTATTGGTCGCAGTAATTGTAACTCGACCATTGGCGGCTTGTAGAAGCACTCCCTCGTCACTCGTGCCATCTGTGAGCGAATTCGCAACAATCAGAATACTTCCGTTGGAAGCGGTGATGCCGTTGGCCAAAACCATTTCACCCGCAGCCTCGAGGCGCAGCGTACCATTACCTGCATAAGTTGTGCCACCGTTCACTGAACCGATCGCCCCTGAGCCAATCTTGAAATTAACTATCTGCGCGGCATCACCACTACCCGTGCTGATACCGGTGCGGCCGAATTCCACGCCATTGGCTTCCGAGATGAAGGCTTCGCCAGCTGAGGTCACGTCTATGCGGTCCACATTAGTGAGAATCGGGTCCAAATCACTCGCACCGATTTGGCCATTGGCCGACTGAATCTTAAGGTTGCCCCCGCTGATCTCGCCTCCGTTGCGCAGGATATCGTTTCGCGCACGTATGGAGATATCGCCGCCAGAGATGATGTCGCTCGTGTTCAGCGTATCACCCACAGTGATCGCGATATCGCCACTGGCTTCAAGCGAACTGCTTGCATCAAAGTCAGCGCTATTGCGGACGCGGATTTCAGCCTCACCCGCTGTTGCAGCCAGCGTTGAACCGTTCACATCAAGCGAGTCTGCCAGCATGCGGAGATAGCTGGTAGCCGTGATATTCGAATTCACGACAACTTCGCTGGATGCGGCCAAAAGAACCGCGCTACCATCCGTCACAGCAACTGCACCACTTACAGTCAGGTCACCGGAAGTTTGATTGAGGAAGAGGTTGCCGGCACCTTGCATATCAATACCGGAAATGGCTGTAGTGGAGAGCAGCTCAAGATACACCGAACCTGCATCGAGATTGGTGATATCCAGAGTATTCGTATCAATTTCAAGAACGCCCGATCCGGTGGAGCCCAAGCCGTGCTTGGCAGTTAAAATGACGCTCGGAGCAACCAGATCCGTGGCCGCTTCACCTCCGTCAAGGATTTGACCGAGTGTCGAAGTCAAGTCGACGGAGGTTTCACTGACCACCGTTTCAATCGTAATAGCACCTGTGGCGGTGCCGACAATCGCACCGGTTGTCGCAATCAATCCGGTCAGTGCCGCATCCGTGACAGGCGAGGTCGTCGCATCTGTCGCGACTCGTTGAACTTCTGCGCTAACCGCACCCAAGACGATCGCGCCTGTCTCGGAGAAATAGATACCACCCGTAGTGACCGATGCCGCAAACTGGCTCACACTGATATCAACTGGCGAGAGCATCGAACCAAAGCCAGTGCCTGCGACGCGCAAGCCTGAGGCAGAAAGGCTCGTCGCAGTGCCATCGACAACCGCACCCGAGTCACTGAGAAGGCTGATTGAACCGGTCGTGCTGATCTGCGCGCCCAGTTGAATCGAGGACGCCGCATGGACGCGAACATCACCCCGAGCAGCCGTCAAGTTGGAGTTCGTATGCAATGTCAACAGACCCGCATTCGAGGACAGGTCCAAGGTGCCATTGCCGCCGGTCAGGAGGTCTGCGCCGTCCGCGAAGACAAGGTTGTTTCCGGCAAGAATTGAGATCGATCCGGATGTACTACGGATCGTGTCGCTGACAGTGATCGCTCCGCCGAGAGCCGCGACGAGGATATTACCACTAGCTGTGGCGGCGAGAGCAACTCCATCAACACCGATCGTATCATCGATCGTGATATCACCGGAGGTGGAAAGGATGATAATTTCTTCTCCTGCAGTGACATTTCCAACCGAGAGATCATCGGCCGCAGTCAGGCTGACCGACGAAGCGATCGACTCAATGGTTGCTGTGCCATCAATAGTCAACGAACCAGATTCCGCATCGATCACGATGGCACCGGAAGTCGAGACATTCACATCAGCGATTAAAGTGACGTCGACATCAGCAGTCAGGCTGATCGCGCCGCTCGTCGAAAGAATGTTCGCGTTGGCCGTGATCGATCCGGCTATCGCATTGATCGTAATCTGGCCCGAGCCGTTCGCAACCAGCGCATAGTCGGCATTGGCATCAGCCAGACCGCCATTGAGAATAAGATCGCCCGTCAGAACGTTCAGTAGAATCGAGCCATTCCCAGCAGTGCGTAGGTCGGAACGCGCCGCTACTGTCGAACTACTGATTCCGGTGGTGGCATTGGCCGCGACACGGTTCACGGAGAACGCGGCGACCGTATCGACTGTCAGCGAAGACGATTCGCTGATATGAATACCGCCCCCGACACCAGTCAGTGCGGTCAGACCGGAAACTTCGGTTTCGATCGCGTTGTCGACACCTGCACCGAGAACACCGATGGAACCTGCCGAGCTAAGATTCGCCGCAAGCGCGTAAATATTGGCTGCGGTGTTTGTGCGGAGCTTCGCGTCAGTGATCGAACCGGTCGTTGCGATAATGCCAACATGGCCCCAGGTTGATTGCTCGCCGATCGAGCGGGCATCAAGGACGCCGATTTGAACGTTGTCGCGCGCACGAAAGAGAATGTTACCACCAGCGGTTTGCGCAAGCAGGCTTGAGGACTGTGTAATGCTGCCACGGGCGGCGTTCAAATCGATACTACCTGAGCCGCTGTTGACAATGATATTGGCATTACCCGCGAGGCTAATCGCGCGACCGGCTAGCAAAGAGACATTACTACCAGAGGAAATCACCTGCGCATTGGCCTGAATGTCCCCGTTAATGGCCAGAATATCGATCAGGACATTTCCAATTCCTGCAGCAAAGACGGCTGTGTTTTGATTGATGCCAGCGAGCCCACCATTGAGCGTAACCGTGCCCACGCTACGAAGAATAACATTGCCGTTTCCAGCCGTGCGCAAATCCGAACGTGCGGCCATGCTGGATGAAGCCGTGTCTGTCGTATCATCCAGAGCGACTCGGTTTGCACTAAACGCCGCCACGGTATCAACCGTAAGGCTGTCGAATTCACGGATATGAATGGAGCCATCCACAGTGGTGGTAGCCGAGAGCAAGTTGACCTGTGTTTCGATCGCATTGTCCACGCCCGCTCCTACTAGGCCGATATTACCGCCTGAGATCATGCTTAGAGCATTCGCTGTGACCGTATTTGGCAAGCTGGCGGAGCGCAACTTGTTATCCAAGATAGAACCCGTGGTAGCGATGATGCCCACCGAACCGGTGCCGGCATTAATCAGACCCAGTCGAACATCCACAGCTGCCTGCAGCAGAATATTCGCGTTCGTAGTTTGTAAGTTCAGTGCCGCGCCTTGAGCGATGCTGCCCGTGCGGGCTTGTAAGTCGATGGTGCCAGGCGCTGCGGTCACTGTTACATTAGCCGTACCGGAAAGTGTAAGATCATGTCCTGCGATCAATGAGACATTCCCGCCCGCCGTAGTCACCGCGGCAGAGATTAAGAGGTCGCTAGTGTCAGCACGTGCGACTAGCAGCACATTATCCGATGTCGTGGTGGCAATTGCTTGGTCGATTGTCAATGTACCCTCAGTGGTGAGGATAACTGCGCCTTCTGCGGATAATCCGGCAAGGCTCACGCCGGGTTGAAGAACAATGGAGCTATCCAGTGGACTTGGTGCGACTTCGATCGCGGAAACCGTAGTCAGTTGAAGCGCAGTGCTGTTATCGACAAAGAGACCCGAGCCCGAACCGACAGCCAGAGCCGTTGTCGAAATTTCCAGCAGTCCGAAGTTGGATCCTTCGGCTTCACCAACCGCACCCTCTGCAATCAGTTGGATTTGATTCGCCTGAATATCTGTATCTGTTTCGCCGTTATCGATAATGGCACCGCCGGCATTGAGATAAGCTTTCGCACCGGAAACACCGCCTAGAAGGATATCACCGAAAGCCAACATGCGAAGGTTGCCAGTGGCTGTAGCGGTTGCGCCGTCGACCATCGTGATGCTGCCTGCAGCGGCCTGAAGATCGAGCGTGCTACCTGCCACGATTGAGCCATCCGCGCTCATGCTGAGTGCCGCACTGGCAAGCAGGCTGGCAGTGGCGCCAGCATCGACTGCAGCATTCACGGCCAAGTTACCAGAGAGGGCTCTCAGGAGCAGATCGCCATTCGTCGCACTCAGTGCGGCATCAATAGTCAGGCTGCCGTTGGCCACGAGCTTCGCGGATTCTTGCGCGGTAAGACCGGACCGCTCGACACCAGTTTGAGCCGGTGTCGTATTATCGATCATGACGCGATTGACACTGATTGCTGAGATCGTTGCTACGCGAAGTGACTTCGCATTGACGAGAAAGATACTGCCAGTTCCGGCACTCGCAGCTAAAGCGTCGATATTAGCCTGTAAGTGGCCATTGCCCTCACCCTCTCCTTGGCCAATAAAGCTACCCGCGATGAGTTGAACATTGGCAGCGCTCAAATCCGTGTGCAATGCACCTGCGGTGTCAATCGAAGTTCCCGCATCGAGAATCAGGTTCGCGCCGGACAGGCCACCAATCAAAATCGACTCACCGGCCAGCACTCGGAGATTATCAACGGCAACTGCGGTGACGGCGTCCAACATGGTGTAGGCATTGGCAGTGGCCTCAATATCGAGCGTACCACCAACTGAAACATTTGCATTCTGAAGTACACTTGCAGTGGCGAGCAGGCTCAAATCATCACCAGTGGTCACCACAGCATCAAGCGTGAGCGTTCCGTTCAGCGCACTGAGCAAGCCGTCACCCGAGGTCGCGGTAAACGCCTGATTCAGATTAATGGCGCCATCGGCCTCAATCATCAGGGTGTTGGCAGCAGTGACCCCAGAGGTGCCGCCGACCGTGCTGATCGTCAAAGTGCCATCATTCGAGATAAAGACAGATCCACCCGAGGAAACAGCAAGTTGCTCGATTTGGACATCCAATTTACCGGTATCAGCCGAACCGATCGATCCACTGGCAATTAACTCCGCATCCGTCGCCACAATCTGAGTTCCCGAATAATCCCCATCGATAATTGAGCCGGCCAGCACATTGGCATAGACCGAATCCGCATTCAGTTGGCCGAGAATCAGATTACCATTTTCAACCGTCAGACGCACTTCCTGATCCGCCGCAGTGGCTGAAACCGAACCAGGTGAGCTGATAGAAGATTCGGTATTCAAATTACCGTCGATTTTCACCGTGCGGTATAGAACTGTCACCGCATCAACCCTGAGGGCAGAGGCATTGGTCACATAGACGCCGTTGAGCGAGAGGGCTGACAAACGATCGACATCGGTGCGTAGAATTTCGCTAGCCAGTGAGCCGCCCGCGCGACCCTCCGGTGCACGAAGGAGTAATTCACTGGCGATAACTTCGCGGTCATAAGCATCGGATCCCGCAGCGGAGATCGATCCATTGACGCTGGAGATTGCGACCTTTCCGCTGGATTGAACACCGCTTAAATTAATGTCACCATCCGACGCGATGAACATATTGCCCGTGGCGTTGATGAAACGTGAGTTGGCCGCACTGTAGATGGAGCCGACGCCGAGGATGACGATTTCACCGAGCGCGCCGGTGCTCACAGTAATATCGGAAGCCAAGCTAAACAGGGTTTCGGCTTCGAGGGTGACATTTCCTGCCTCACTGGAGACATTGCCATTGATGATTAAACTACCAGCCGAATCCAAAAGAATATGACCGTTCACTTCTGCGCTGACCGTATTACCGGCAGCCACCGTAATATTATCCGAGGCATTGCGCAGCACGATCGAACCGCTGGTGGATGCCGACAGCCCGGATTGCGTATCCAGCGTCTTCAACTCAGTCGAATCATCTGCTAGGACAACCAGCGTTTCTGCCCCGGTCGAGGTGACCGTAACCGCATCCAGTTCCAGCAGGAAGACACCACCGTCCAGAGCCACTGCGGACACCGTATTCACGGCAGTCTCAATCGGGTTGCTGCCGCTGGCGATGGTGTCGCCCGCGCGAAGGAGCAGCGCATCCGCAATGATATTTCGGCGCGCTGCTTCATTATCAAGAATCGATCCGAAGGAGGAAAAGATACCGACATTGCCACCAGTCGTGATACCGGAGATGGAGATCGTGCCATTCGCTTCAAGGATCACATCACCAGTAGATGCGGACAGTGTGCCACCGATGCCCTGCGTAATTGTGCCACTCTCGGAAATCAAAGTGAGTGAACCGCCCAATTCGGTGGTGATGGAAATGTCATTACTCAGCGCAGTTGCACCCGTACTAAGCATGGAAACATTGCCTCCACTGCTGACGATATCGGCATTCGCGGTAAGCCCGCCATCGAGTGTTTGCAGGAGGATATTGCCCGTGCCGTGGGCCGAGACAACCGTGTCGGCAAGCGTTGCCGTGCCATCTTCGAGTATCAGATTCCCGTCGGCCACTTCGACGATAATGGAACCGTTTCCGGCGAGTGTACGTAAATCACTTTGTGCTGCGATTGAACTGACGGTGGTTGTGCTATCGGCACCTACAAGCTGGATCGAAGCGGAGGTATCGCCAACCGTAAGTCCATTGCTTTCTTTAAGGAAGACGCCGCCATTGGCTGCAACTGCGCTGACCGTGCTGACGGATAGGTCGAGTGCGTTGCTGCTCATACCGATGCTCGTACCTGCATTCAGGAGCAAGCCATCCGCGATCACATCGCGATAGGTGTCACCTCCATCCAGAATGGAACCCAGTTTTGCCACAATGCCCACATCCCCGGTCGTGCTCACACCACCGAGCGTAAGATTTTGATTCGCCTTAAGAATCACATCACCACTGCCGGTGCTGAAGCGGCTGTTATCGCTCATGGTGAGTGTGGACGTGGTCGACTCGACGTAGATCGTGCCCTCCAGAGTCGTCGTGACGTCAGTTGTCGTGTTGAAAGTTACTGCGCCGTCGGCGACCACAGTTACATGCCCGCTGCCACTCGAAATATCTGCACCGGCGATCAAAGCTCCCGGAAGATTCAGAAGGATGTTGCCGCTGCCATGCGCCGAAACGGCCTGATTAGCCGCATCACCAGCCAGACCACCATTGAGTGTCAAATCACCCGCAGCCAGTTGCAGCACAATTGAACCATTGTTCGCCGTGGTCGTCAGATCACTCTGGGCGGCAACCGACAGAGCGGTGCCGACCGCACCCAGTCCGGTGACGGTATCGACATCAATCGCCGCAATGGTGTCGACAACAAGCGTGTTGGCCGAATCCAAGAAAGCGGAACCACCGGCAAGAACGCTCAAGCGTGTCGTATCAAAATCCAATGGATCCGCTGCAGTGGCGATACTGCCGCCAGCTGTCACACGAAGCTGCGACGCTTCGAGCAGAGTTCCGCTGTGCTGAGTGATTGCAGCACCAGCCGTAAGAGCCAGATCACCGGCACCGGCACTGATCGATCCGAGAGTCATCGCACCGTCGGATTCGATAAAGGAATTGGCATTCGCCACGGTGACGCTCGCATCTGCGCTCTGAGTATAATCCGCACCCGCCTGCAGCAACAAGGTGCCACCCGTGACATCCAGATCTGCGTTCAAAGTAAAGTCGCCGCCGCTGATCCATTGCAGTGATCCGGCGGTCACCTCGACCGAACCGTCAACCGTGACTTCATCGGTCACATCGATCAGCAGGTTACCTGCAGACGTAACTGTCGCGCCAGGATTTGTAATAGACTCAACGGTGAGCGCCCCACCCACGCGAAGCACCGTATTACCTGCACCAGTTTGAACGAGGCGGTCTTCAATAAAGTCCGTCGAACTCGAAGCGCGGTTTGCCTGTGCGTGGCTAACATCGAAGGTTGAATCGCTGATCGTGAGGTCATTTCGCTCGCGAATCGCCAGCACACCACTGACTGCCGTCGCGTTCAGCAGTGTCACATCCGTGATCAAAGCACCCGCATCTTCTGCCAAGCTTCCAACCGCAAGTCCGGCGTAGAGTTGCAGGGTCGAAGCGATCAAATTCGCGCGATCATTCAGTGCTGACCGTAAAATGGAACCACTTGACGATTGGACCCGAACGGAACCAGTGGTGGTCACTTGAGCCAGCGTCAGATTGCCTGTAGCGCTGAGGTAGCCATCACCTCCACCAATATTTATAGTCGTACCAGCCAGCATGGTGAGCGTGCCAGTTGACGCTACCATGGTGACATCTCCACCACTCGTTGAGATATCGGCATCGAGATCGATCGAAGCCCCAGCATTGAAAGTCAAGAGGCCACCACCGAGTGTCACCGGAGCAGTGCTTTCAGTCACGATGGATCCAGAGGACTGCACGAAGAGTGAACCATTGGACAGATGCGTAACCGGACCGGCAAAGATAACATCACCCTGAGCCGCAGTCAGGATTGACCAACCACCGGTCGCATTTTGGGTTAATTCCGTCACCGTGAGATCTGTGCCTGCGTTCGCCTCTGCGACCACGATATCACCGGAGGTTCCGAAGTTGCGCAGTTGGATCGACCCTGTGACGGTGTTGATCGCAGCAGTGCCTACAGCACCAATTCCAGTCTGCGCAGTCAGAGTAACAAAGCCCTGCGTTGAGATGTTCACACTGCCATCGCTAAGCGCATCCGTGATCGCAGCGCCACTGACGATATCGATACGCGCTGCATCCGTGGAGACGATCGAAACGATGGAGATTGCATCGGCAGCCTGATAGAAGATGGATCCGCTCTCACTTGCCGTGGAGGCCGTGCCCGACATTTGGATGGCACCCCCTTCATTGATCAGGCGAAGCGTTCCTGTACCAGTCGCTTCAATCGTTCCGGATTGGCTGATGTTCGAAACTGCGGAGAGATCGATATCTCCACCCTCAATGGTGCCTGCCACAACGAAGGCGTTACCCGCGTCGGCATCTACCGCACCACCACCCAGAAGACCCGAGACGGTAACGGTGAGATCATTCCCTGCGGTCAGACTCAGACCGGTTGAACGAGCCGCGATCGCGATGTCGACACCATCCACAGCTAGTATACTCGAAGCAAAGATACCCGTATCACCATAACTCAATGTCGCATCCGGACCACTGGCATCGTCGAGAACTTCCGCACTCAAACTGTCTGCTAAAGTCGTATTGGTATAAGTCGAAGCCACCGTCGGCACCGCCCAATTCAGAGCGATTAACATGCCTTCGACTTCAAAGAGAATATTTGTGAAGACACCGTCAACGCTAACCGGGAAGTTAACACTAATCGGATCAGCCAGACTAAGAGCCGCAGTGCGAGTGCCCTCAGGAATGAGTTCCAGTTCCGCGGTGGCCAATCCGGCATCAATTGTCGCGCTGTGATCCGAAGCCAAGGAGTAGACGATAAAGTCCAAAGCTTCCAGCGCATCGATCACATCCTGCCCAGAAGCTGCGTCCACATTGTTCAGCACGATATCCAAAGCACCAGTGCTTTCGTCCAAGGTCACCTCAAGAGTGCCGTCCGCGACGAAGCCAGTCGACAGGTTCACACTACTCAGAGTTGAGTCTGTATTAAGATATAAAGTGTAATCACCGATGAGCAGGCGCGCGTCGAGTTCCGGCACTGAGCCAGCGAAGAGTCCGGTATTCGTCAGGGCGCTGAGCAGATCCAATCGGGTCGCGGTACCAGCAAGCGCATTGAGTGTGTAGGTATCGTCGACCTGATCGAGCACCACGGCCGGTGTCTGTTGCGTATCAGCCACGATATCGATGGTGTAGTCGTTAACAAAATTTCGGGCAGATTCACCACGCAGGAAGACGGAGCTATCAATCGTCGACGTCGTCGCGGCGAAAGCACTCAAGCCATTGATCGCGAGAAGAACATCCTCAACCGTGGCGTCATCGGCGGCGTCCAACCGAAGGGTTAAGGTAGTTCCCGCGAAGCTCGCCTCCACTGCATTTGAGCCCAAGTCGGCAAACTCAACTGTGACATTGCGGATAACCGCGTCAGTCAGCGAAGTGATAAAGAAGTCATGATCACTGATCGCGAGTGTCCCATCCTGGCGACCGAGGTTCGCAAAGAAGACGGAGAGCCCCGCTACTTCAAGTGCGTTGATGGCAGTGACGATATCCGCATGAGTCGCGACCTCCGGGAGGACATAGATCGTGTAATTGCCACCGGCTTCTGAAATCGCCACCGGCACAGACTCGGTCAGTGGTTCGCTGTCCCCATCCACATCGGATTTAACGATGGTGAAGACAATTCCATCCGCATCAACGACACCGGCAACGGTGCGCACTGGTGCCTCCACATTAATATCATTGGCAGCATCGAGGCGGATACTCCGCTCGCTGCTGAAGCTGTCCTGAACCGCGAAACCTGCACCTGCAATTGTGATGTCGCCAGCACTCTTCAGGTAGACAGACAGGGTGGACACCAGACTTTGGCTACCGGTTGTAATGGAGAGAAGCTCCGTGTCGTAGACTTCCATCAAGGGCGACTCGAGGGAGGCCAGATTGGCCAAGCTTCCGGCGACGTTGATTGTGATCGCATCGATGGCATCAATGCCTGCGGTCGTTGAATCGAAGCTTAAGTCGCTATTGTTACTCGTCAGGATGATGGAGCCCATCTGGCTATCGATCGCACCGATCAAACTAATCGCATCATCTGCGGTCAGCGAGATCATGCTTCCGTTGTAGGAACCATCCACAACCACGAGATTCCCTGCGACAGAAGACAGATCGCCGGTCAAGGTGAAGGAGATCGAATCAGCCGCCGCCAGCGCTGACGCAAGCACAGATAACTCAGTCGTCGCACTGCCCAAGCTTAATTGAAGAATGCGCTTGGCGCCGTTCTCAAAGAAACCAGCTGCTGCCGAACCGTCAGAAAGAGACGAATTGATGGCGAAGGCAACTTCGATACCGTTGGCATCAACCCCACCCTCATCAGCGGTCACTGTGACAACTGCACCTGACGGAAGCGTCACCGTAGTGCTTGCCGAAATCGCATCCACGCCACCGGCAAAGACAGCGGACTCAAGATGATAGACACCACTGCCGTCGTTATCCGTAAGCAAGGTCGCTGTCATCGGAATCGCAGCATCATTGATTGCAGCCAACACCGTGTTGGCGGTGGTCACTCCACTTTGAAGTGTAATGATGAGCTCACGCGCTGGGCTGGAGTAGGTGGCCGTAGCCGAACCATCGGTAGTGCTTCCATCATCAATCAGATAGACCTGAGTATTGATGTAGGCCGTGGAGTCGGAATTCGCAATGATTCCAAAATCGTTGTCATCGCCGGCTGCTGTAAATTCAGCGCGTGCAGCCGAGCCGGTTCCACCGGCAGTGGCCGAATACTGCGCGAGCTCGATGCTTCCCGATCCTTCTGCAGTCGCGGTGAAAGGTGTGGTCGCGGCATTAATCGCGTCGACCACCTGAGCTGCGGAGGTGAAGAGCGGATTCACCGTCAAGGTAAGAAGCTTTGTATCCGAATCGTAATCCACGGCGACCGAACCTGGGAGCGCATTGGTATCCCCCACCCAGCGGATTTCGATATTATTAAAGTCATCACCCGGATCGACTGAAGTCAGGGTCACATCGTTGCCCGAGCCAATCATACGCAGAACAGCCGAAGCCTGAACCGCAACCGCGCCACCGGTTGTAATGAAGCGCTGGGCCTGAACAGCGCCACCACCGTTATTCAGATCACTCAGCTCGGCGACAAGCGCCGCAGTAAAAGTTCCCTGTAGGTTGAGGGCAGCGACGACCTGGCTCGCAGTGGTGACACCACTTTGAATCTGCAGGGTCATCACATTGGTAACCGGATTGAAGGTAGCCAGCGCACCATTTTCAGGGATCGTGCCGCTATCGATGAAGACAAAATTAACTCCATTGAAGAGCGGTCCGGAGCTGCTAGCGGTCACCTCAATATCATTATTGCTACCGGTCAGGCGAAGGATCGCGGAAGCTCGCAGATTCGACTCCATCAGAACCGGGGCATCCCCGATGACAACATCAAGCGAGCTAGCGCTGAAGGTTCCCCCTAGCTGTGCGACGAAAGGAACTCCCGCCTGCTCGTTGATACGATCAATCACCGTACCAACGGTGGTGAAGCCATAGTTGACATAGATGTTTAGGGACTCGGAACCATCCCACTCGATCAAGGCAGCATCCGTGCCCGGATTGAGACGGCCGCCGTCGGCAACTTCGATAGGTCCTTCATTCAGAAGCCGGACATTCACATTATTAATCGTCGCACCGGCTTGATCTGAAGTGATGCGGATCGTGAAGAACTCGTCGGGAATAAGAACCTGCGCACTTGAAGCAATCGCCTCGGCTCCACCAGTCAGTGTCCCGGCAACCTCCGAGCGCAAGCCGTCTTCACTGCCGCCGGCAGTGAGAAAGGTTGTCGGAGTCAGGGCCGGAAGATCAAAGGCCGTCGATCCATCAGCAAGCCCACCCGCAAGAACCGCATAGGCCGGGAAGTCGGGGTGGTTGTTAATGATGTCGAGGATTTCGCCCAGCGTATTAACACCGTTATCGATGTAGATGGTCAGCGAGTTATCTTCTGAGCTGTACTCGGAGCTTAAAGCGACGGCTTCCGAATCATCACGTACGATGAATAAACCGATGTCATTGCCGGATGAGCCGGAGTCATCGGCACGGAGCGTGAAGGCAAAATCTGTATCAGTCAGCGCAGCAATGGAAGCTGCAATCGTATCGACCGTGATCGCACCTTGAGCGTTGATCTCAATGATACCACCCTGCCTCGTAACAACACCACCAACAAATCCGGAGAAGCTGGCATTTTCAACCGCACCCGGTGCCAGCGATACTAGGCTAGCGCCCAAGTTACTAATCACAAGGTCAGCACTGTTGTCCAAATAGATGCCGGAAGCTCCCGCACGGACGGCGAGGCGATCCACTGTAGTCGTCAGCGACTGGCTACTGGAAGCGATGCCCTGCACGCTGCTCAAAATTAAATCGGTGGCTTCGAGACTATTCGCAGCGCCCGCCAGAATCGCGTCATCACTAAGCAAGGCGGCGTGGCCTGTCCCTGTGATTTGTCCATTCAAAACAATATTTCCGGTCGCATCGATCATGAGGTTCCCAGTGCCACGGCTCAAAACGCTACCTGCAGCCAGAGTCATTTGACCTGCACTTTCAAACAGAAGCGTGCCATCCGAAGTGGTAAACGTATCACTCGCATCCAATGTGATCGCAGCCTCGGCACGCAGCGTCACCGCTCCGCCACCCAGCGTGAAGCGACCGTTCCAGGTTTGAGCAGCGGCACTTTCAACCAAGACCGGAATTGCCGCAGTGGTTTGCAGTGAAGCGTCGGTCACACTTTCCGTAGCGAAGCTACCCTCCACTTCGATAAAGACGCCAGTACCCGAACCATTGATCAGAAGGCGATCACCGGTTTGAGTGCGATCGGTGAGTGGCAAGCTGACCGCCGTACCGACAGGAATGGTTTCCACAGTTACAGCCCCGATCGTAAGATCCGATTCGTTGACCAGAGCCAACGCCCCACCAGAAACCTGACCGGCGAGACGGCTTACGTTGGTGAGTAGCGGCTGAGCGGGTGTCCCCACAGAACCAACATCGTTCAAAAGGAGCGCGCTGGCTGAAATCGTGGCCTGCGCCGGGCTGGCATAGCCCATCAAAGCGCCGGTCACTTCAAGTGCGACTTCGGTCGTTGTAACCACGCGTGCAAGGGTCATGGCACCACCCGCCTTCAGGGCGATATCAGCGCCTGCTAGTATTGTTGCAGCCTCCGACTGGATCAAATTACTGCCAGCCTGCAGGACCAAGTCGCCGGTCGTATCGATACTCGTTTGGACGGTCAGTGAAACTCCGCTGGTTATGATCACCGGCACGGCGGCGCCGGTCGCGAGTACTTCATCGATGATAAAGGATTCGGCAGAGCTAATGAAAATGCCGCCTTCGACAGTCGTCGCGCTGAGGCTGCCGAGGTTGACGGTCAGTGTATCACGATCATTGCCGGAAAGGCCAATTCCGTCGGCGGCGTTCAGATCGAGGTGGCCGGCTGTGCTAAAATCAAGTACTGTAGTTTCGGTTGGATCACTATCGATGATAGTGCCCGTCTGACTCTCAACTGTGATGTCGCCATCGGTCGAAGTGACTTGAGCCACACTGATCGTGCCACCGGAAGTGACATGAATCGTGCCGTTGACGTTTTCGATCAGAGCAAGTGCGCTCATCGTAAAGGCATCGTCAGTCGTCACATCGATATTGCCCGCACCGGTTGTGCTAATCTCACGATCCGCAGCCAGAGTCAACGCACCTTGGACGTTGAGGTCGATATTGCCTTCGCCGCTGGCCTTAAAGTCACTTTGCGCAGCAAGCTCCAAGGCACCCTCAACCATAAGGTTCGAGTAGAGATTCGCACTTGCGCTGGTGGTGTTGACGATCAGGTCCTTATCATTATCAACACGATAATCGATCCCTGTCCCACCACTCAGACTCATTGTATTCACCGATACACGAAAACGCTCGCCGCTGGATTCCGGCCCACTGACCAAACCGCCTGCGACCATCGCAAGTGTGCCTGCAGTCACAACCGTGCGATCATTCGTGCCTCCGGTTGCCGCTTCAATTGAACCGCTGGTCGCAGTCAGACCAACCGCACCTGTGCCGACGGATACTGCGCCCAGTTCGATGCTTTCCTCAGCACTTAAGACGATATTCGTATCCACCGCAGAGATCGAACTATCCGCTGCTGCCAAGATAGAGCCAGCGGAAGAGCGCAGCGCGATCGTGCCGGTGCCATTGGTGCTGACCGCGACGCCCACACCCAGGGTGATCGCGTTGGTGACATCTGCTGAAATAGATCCGCCGTTCGAAGTTATGGTATCTTCGACTGTCAGGGCATCAGCTAGAAGAGCGATATTGCCTGCGGCAGTCGTATTCAGGGCAGACGAATCTGCGACCAACTCATTACTTCTAAGAGTTAACGTGCCAACAACAGAAATCAGGATCGTTCCATCGCTGCCGGTATTTGAGATGCCGGCTAGCGCATCCACACCAAGAACACCTTGCGTGACATCACCACTCTCATCGAGTAGATCGTAAGTAAAGGCTTGGGGAACACCAGTATTCAGGTCGCTCACATCACTCAGCGCGATCACCCCACTTGTCTCAACTAACACAGCCATCAATCCAGCATCGATTTCGATGGTCCGCTCCGCGATTCCATCTGGAAGTTGCCCAATACCCGTAGCCGCTCTCAGGTGGAGCTCGTTGGCATAAATATTGGTTGAGTCGCTGTCGGAATGATCGTGCAGCGAACCTCCGGTAATGAGCGCGACATTACCCCAGCCGGATTGTGCACCTGGTGTTGATACGTTGTCTCGCGCATCGATCACCCCGATCAGAATATCGCCAGGCGATTGAAGGAAAATACTACCACTACTGGACAGCAGCGATGCACTGGACGCCAAAGTGATGCCTGTCGTTGCGACAAATGACACATCCCCGCCGTTCGACTGGACAGAAGTCGTCGCCGCCATTTCAGCGCTACCACTTGAGGACAGGCGAATCGGCCCGCCCTGACTGACCACATGACCTGTCTGTAGGAGATCGCCCTCCACTTCCAGATAAATGCCGCCATCAGCATCATTGCTGATACCGGTAACCGTCACATTAGAGCCCAGCACATCCAGAGAAATCAGGTCGCCAGCGGTAGTGGAGTCATTGTCCAGCTGAACCGCAAGAGCCGCGCGATTGGCATCCTGTGTGATGCGGATATCGCCGGCTGTCAGATTATCACCATCCAAACTGTTGGCGCGAATCAAGAGAGGCTCGGCAATCGCACCGATACCATTCTCTGCCTGCAGCGTCAGCAAGTTGCCTTCGATCCGGTGATCCGCATCCGCCAGACCTGACACGCGCAGAAGCGCGTTTTCCGCAGTCAGTGTTACGTTGCCAGCCGCACCGGCAAAAATTTCACCCACCAGAATCGAGCCGAGTGCCGAGATCTCGATCGTATTGTCCACATGATCGGTCAGCGATTGAGCGAGGTCGACTTGAGTCAAATCTCCAGTATCCAAAAGAATCGCACCATTCGCAGTGATGACCGAGTGCGCGTGCAAGCCGTCCAACTCCCGGATTTCAATATCCCCGGAAACTGTGGATTCCGCCCAAAGATTCTCAACCGTCGTATAAAGCAGGATGCGACCACCCGCGGTTAGATCCAAATCCCGTGCTTCATGGAAGCCCGGGTTGGCAGACTCATCAATGATATCACCAATAGTCGCTGTCATCGCGATGGTCGAAGACGGATTCGTGGTGTTGGTAATTTGAGAGAAGGCACCGTTATTGAAGAGGATGTCCCCAAGATCCGCTGTCATCGTGATCGAACTCGCCTGCCAAGTGTTGCTGACTTGCTCGTTGATCACCGAGACGAGGGCACCATTCGTGAGCTCCATGTCACCGGTCGCCGCATCAAGGTTCATGCTCGTACGGGCTGAAAGCGGACCATTCACGAGGAATGAGCCGGAATAAACATTCAACGCATCCAGGAAGCTGGCAGTGCCGATGCGGGCGAGATTAGTCGCGCCCGTGTCATAACCGAAATTGATCGACTGCCACCCATCCTCAATCGCAGCGATATCCGTAGTGGAGAAACTGAAGTTGCTACCTGCACCCACTGGAGAACCGATATTCATTTCGCCAGAGACTGCGCTCGGACGGAAGTAAGCGTTGGAGATGGAGGTGTTGGTGTTGTCTAAGGCGCCGGTCACGGAAGCGTTGCCACCCAAAAACTCAATATTGTTGGTCACCAGCGTCATGTCGCCCGAGAGGAGAAGGACGTTTCCTGAAAAGCGAATCTCGTTTTGACTGATCAGGCTAATCGTTGCGGCACTGACGTTATTTTCAAAACGCGAATTATCCAGACCAACCAGCTGTGAAAGCGCGCCGGAAATAACAACCTCGCTCGACATCAACACACGGTTGGCACGTTCGATGGTAAAGTCTCCGGCGTCGACACCAACCGCACCCTTGATCCACAACTGGCGGCTGCCGCTGGAACCGGTGATGTTGACGGTGGCATCACCATCAACCATATCCAGATCGCCGTTGATCGTTACATTTCCAGCCGTCGTAATGTCGAAAACCCCGGCTGTGCCATCAGGATCCTCAATGTTGATAAAGTTGGCAGAACTCGTACCCAGGATGACGTCGCCGCCACCATTTTCGATAACGAATTCCTCAACTTGAATGTTCCCCTCGATGATGACTTCAGCGGCATTCTCGATAATGATCTTCCGAATGGCTTTGGAGGTTCCGATATTTCCACCGATCAGAATCGTACCGTCGGTTCCCGCATTCAAAATCAAAGTGCCGCCAGCTCCTTCGTCCGTTCCACGTATATCTCCGGTGATCGAAATATCCGCACCCGCGTCATTATCGTTATCGGTCGTATCAATACGTATGATGTTGTTGTTGGCGACGGTGTAGACCAATTCGACACTATCGTCCACCGCAACTGGGACACCTTCAGTCAAAGTGTCCGCACTCGTATTTTGAGTGTTTCCGGTACCAATATAAGTAATGGCGCCACCCATATACTCAACATCGCTGAGCACGAAAAATTCACCGCCTTCGACAGGAGCCTGCAGCGTCAGGGCGCCTTCATACTCAAGTCCGTCGATCGTAAAAATGTGGCTGCCAGTGTCGCTACCGATGGTGAGATGTGCCAGCTCGGCATCCGAAAGCAGCTTGATCTCCTGCTCATCCAAACCAAAACGAACGTCATTCACAACCTGCCCAAGATAGATAGGGGCATCATCCGAACCCGGGGTTAAAAACAAGCTGGCTCCATCAAGCGCAGTTTGCACACCTGTGATGTTCAGTTCCGACGAATCGAGACGACTCTCCCCTTTCCATGTCACTTCACCAATGTGGATCGATTCGGCCTGAAGCGAAACGGAATCCAAGACTGTACCGTCTCCCACATAAATAACATCGGCCACCACTTCCATGCCAGGTTCAAGCTCTTGAAGGAGTTGACCCGAAGCATCCAAAAGACCGTCAGAGCCCAGGTATACCGTTTGCTTCGCCTCGGCCTCAGCCCCATTCAGCGAACTTGCGCCTGCCCAGAGAGAATCTGCCTCTCCAATCGTCTGCGTTTCCGAAGTTGCTGCCTCAGTAATAAGTTGCACCTCGAAAGTGTCGGGGGCTTGGTCTTCAGCCTCAGCACCAGTATCCATAGGCACCGCAGAAAGCAGTATCCGGGACTCCAAGCCTTCGACCGTAAAACGGTTTTTAGCTCGATGTGAGTTGGTAGGCATCAGTTTGTAAAAAGGTAGTAAAGGGTGAAATTTAAATGTCTTGGGCTGGCAATATAAATCGCCGCGGAATCTTGCCGATTAGCTGCATGAATAGCTTTATTTGTAAGGATAAGTTTGGGTAATTTGTGTGTTTTTGGCGCACTGCTTAACGCCATCCGAGGAAGTTTATTGAAGGATTTTGACCATCCACAATCGATGGGCTGTGGAAGATTGTGCCGATAATATCAAAGCTTCCGAATGACTTCGGCGCACGGAAAGTAAACGACTCACTGTAGTTAAAGGTATCCAGCGTGATCACGTGGCGACCGTCCGCACGGCCGATATTGATCGCAGAAATCGTGGAGGTTTTCACGAGCGCACCACCGGAGTAGTAGGTTGCCGGTGCCGAAGAATCGAAGCCGTTCATGAAGTGGTTGATTTCATCCGCAGTGAAGTGGAGGGTTTGGCCACCTGTTGTCGCCATACCGATCGAGGTGCGAGTAGAGAGCGGCTGCAGGACTAGGGTGCCCCGGAAGGTTTGTCCGCCGATTTCACGAACACTGTCGATACTTGCATTCAAGTCCATGCTTTCGCCGGTGATGACGACCCGACCACCGCTGGCCTGAATATCCTCATTCACGGTCAATACACCCTTCAGGTTGACGAGGTGAATATTGCCGCCGGCAGTTGTTGTCAGTCCGGCGGTGGTAGAACCAATGGTATCGAACTGGACATCACCGATGACCGCGTTGCCAAGCGCGACCAGATAGATGCCCGCGGCACCCTCGGTTTGTGCTTCGACGACACCGGCCTTGAAGTAGATGGGCATGTTTATATCGCCGACACCGTTCTTCGCGGCGATGCGCAGCTTATCTGCTTCAAGCGTGATCAGTCGGCCCAAGCCGGTCTCAACATCAAAGTCCTGACTGATGCCGATGATATTGGTGGCCTGAAGTGACAAGCCACGCGCCTTGATCGAAGCGCGAATATCGATGCCACGTGCTTCGATGCGCAGATCACTGTCGGAGTAATCCTGATCCGAGAGGACGCGGACGACACCGGTGCGAACGCCGTCATCGTCAACGAAGCGGACATCGATTCTTTCAATCCCGGTATGTGTGATGGCAACACGATCCCAAACCAGTGAACCATTCCCGAGTTCAAGCAGACCACCCACTTCACGGTGGAAGTTCATAATGTCATCACCCTGACCACCGACGAAACGTTCCATCGTATTGGCAGCGTGGGCAACCGTGTTGGCACCGTCACTTGTTTCCGAGGTGCCACGGACATTGATGATCAAATCAGCCATCACATTGGAGAAGTCAATAACGTCACTACCACTGTTCGGGTTCTCATTTACAATCGCGCTACCCCAGTTGTCGTAGAAGATGTAGGTATCGTCGCCGCGGCCACCGGTGAGAACACTCTCACCGCCGACGTCAGTCATCGTATCATTCCCCGCACCAGCGAAGAGATAGTTGTCGGCGTGGCCGCCAGAGAGATTATCGTCACCATCGCCACCGAAGAGGTAGAGATTGATCGGGAAGTTACCGACGATGCTGAGGGTGTCATTGCCGTTGCCACCGTCGAAGAGGATTTGATCGAAGTCAGCGATCTCAAAACGTTCTTCCTCTTCGTACGCGCTGACCACCACCTCATTGGTGTTGGTATCAATGGTCAGGCTAAAGTGTTCGTTACCATCGACGCCACCACCAAGAGTGAGTCGACGCCATGCCCAGGTGCCGGCACTCAGCACAAGTGTACGATTCCCGTCAACCGCGACGACCGTACCGTCCTTGGTGGTGAAGAGTCGTGTCTGCGGTTGTGTTGTGTCAGTGTGGTCGATGATCACACCAAGTCTCGGTTCCTCGGAATTGATCACACCCTTCAGGTTGATATAGTTCATGTCCGGCAGATTGCTGAGCGGATCGAGCACATCGATGCGGTTGTAAGCGAGACTGACCTGCTCCAGCGGACCCGGAACGTTGAGGCGACCCAGGTCGCGAATGATCGTCTGGAAGAGTGTACGCTCGGATGTCACTTCCGAGAAAGTCGCGTGTCCCGGAGTCGGACGGTTGGTCGGATCAGGTTGCATCCGGTTAAAGGCAGGCGCGCGGTCCACATTGCCGCCACCCATGGTGCCGTTGCGGAGGAAGAGACTGTGATCGATGACGAAGTCACCCGGTGCCTGATCGAAGCTCCAGTAGCCAACCTGAGTCACACGCTCACCCGGATACGGACTGATCATGTCGGCATTGACCAGAACATCAGTAAAGGCCTGATCCCAAATACGCAGTTCGTCCATATCACCCACGAAGTAGGATGCAGTCCCCGGTGTATTCGGAATACCACCGGCAACGGTCTTGGTCACATCGGCATCCGCATCGAAGTCTTCATAGACATGAGCAAAGCCGAGGTTGAAGCCATCCTGGATCGACATACTGGACGAGGTGACCGTACCGACGGCGACCTCATCACCATCCACATAGAGACGATGGGCCACATCGGTGTTCGAACTAAAGACATAGGCGACATGGTGCCAATCACCATCCGAGAAGTCGGTGCCATCCGCACTGCGGATCACTTCGTAGCCAGTATCTGCGCCCGCGTAGATGAAGGCACCGATACGGCCCTGATCATCGAGGAAGATGGAACGGTCGAGGCCGCCATCACCACGTGTGCCACTATCCATGGAGAAGAGGCCCATCGCATCATTACTATCGGTGCGGAACCAGAAGGTGGCCGTCATTTGAATTTCACTGATCAAGCCTTCGTAGTCGACGTACTCACCTTCGCCCGCGTCGTTATCACCAGTGAAGGTGAGTATACCCATGCCGTTGTAGTCCATACTGAAGACGCGGAGGTTGGACAGACCAGTGATCGCACCGGAAACCGGGTCCGTGGCCGGAACCAGAATCGAGAGATCCTGGATACGGTTACCATTCAGATTGAGCACCTTGAGGTTACGCGCGAAGTGGAGTCCGACCACACTTTGGATGCCCGCATTAGGAGCTTGCAGCTCGATCAGAGTCGCCATGCGGCTGGCCAGAATTGTGCCATGGATAACAGGGCGGCCATCGAAGCCGACGGTGACTGGAATGTTGAGTGCACGGGCGATAGCAGCGCGCAGGTTGACATCCGGAATCCAGACTTCGACGTCCGTGGAGCGCGGTTGCTGGAAGCTGAACTCCTGAATCGGAGGCAGCGTAAAGTTTTCGAAGGATTGCAGATCGCGGATTTCCTTGCTCTCACCGATGAAGAAGTTGGTGCCGCCACCGCCGAACAGAATGTCGTGGTCCCCGTTGCCGATGATGATGTCGTCGCCCTCACCACCGTTAATGATGTCACGATCCCCTTCCGAATGCGAGGTGTTGGCGACGGGTGCCTTGACCTCGATAGTGTATGGTAGCCCGACTAGATTCCCCTCAGTCATCCAGAGGCGACCGTCTTCATCGAGAATCACGAGGCGACCATCGCTAGCGATGACTTCGACTGGAGTAATGTCCTGTACCGGATTGAGGATGCGGGTGCCGGCAGCCGTACCGTCGGTCGAGATGATGCGCCCGTCGAAGGCATAGAAGGCAACCGAGCCAACGACCTTGAGAAGTTCCGGACGGATGGCGTTGTCACCATTCGTACCGAACGGAAGTGTGCCCGCATTGCTGCTCAGAATTGGGTAGGTGCCATCGCGGAATCCATTGGAGATCCACAAGCTGTAGTCGACGAAGCCATCGATGATCGCGTCGTTGTTCTGAACCATGAAGACGATGCCATTCTCAGTCATGGCGATACCGGTGATCTTGCCGGAGTTGACCGGAGAGAGTTCGACCACGAGGCGAAGACCCTCGGCCGTAGCATCAGTCACGTAGAGAGCGTCGCCTGTTTCGGTATCGGTGACAAAGAGTGCAGTGAAGGCCAGAACATCACCCGCCGCTGTGAGCTTATCGGCAAAGACCGGCAGGAAGCTGACAAATTCAGCGCCATCATCCGTCAACTTCCATAGAAGTGGGCTCAGGTTCGGTCCGGCGATGAAATAAGTCTCACCATTCCAGACGACCTGACTGCGTGCTTCGCCCGGCAGTTCTTCCACCACTACGAAGGTCAGATCTGCCGTGCCTTGTGTGGACCAGAGTTGTTGCCCAGCCGCCGTGTCGACGACGAAGAAGGTGCGGTCATCAAAGACACCGACGTAGGAAGCGTCCCCACCTAGATCGCTTTCGATCATCATGGTGCCGCCGACTTGACCGCCGAGGAGGCCGTCACCATTGCCATTGCTGATCCAGAGCTGAACGTCACCCGCGCTGTTTGTGACGGTAAAGAGAACATTATAATCCGCGACACCCAGCAGCGACCATTCAACCGCATCGACGGCAGCGAGCGCAGTCACCTTGAGCGGCTCCGCTCCAAAGTTTTGGCCCTCGCCCGGGGTTGCGCGCCAGAGTGTCAGGCTGCCATTCACTTCTTCAAGGTAGAAGAGGTAGCCACCCGCAGCGACCACGTCACCTGCAAGCTGACCGCCCGCTTGGATATTATCGAGCGCGATGGTACCGGCCACGGTTCCGTCGGTTGCATGCCAGCGACCGAAGTCATCCGTAGCGGTAACCTTGTAAACCGCGCGTCCGGTCACCGACTCCATGCCGCTGATCGTAGCGGTGCCGTAATCTTCAAGCTCGGTGAGAGTTGTGCCTTCGACGGCATAAAGGACGTTGCCGACATTGAAGACCAAGGTGTCATTCACCGCGATCCACTGATCCGCATCGCCTGTAAGCTCACCGACACGCTGAGCGAAGACGCCGGAAATTTCCCAGAGCACAGTCGTATCCTCTCCGCCGACATCCTCGACCCGGGTGAAGTAGAAGCTATCCCCTGCTCCACCGATCAAGAGCAGATCGGCTCCGCTGATGATCTCATTGCTAAGTGGGCCGGAACGGACGACCTCATCGAGGAAGTCGGTCTCACCAAGGAAGCCGTTACTGCGGCGCAGCTGGTTCTCACTGATGTAGTAGGTGTAATCCTTGGCGCTACCGAGTGAAGTGCCACCCACCTTGATCGTCGCAGTGCCGCGTTGGATCAATTGGATGTTATCTGTCGGGCCATCGACCCGGAGGAAGTAGGTGCCGGCCTGCAACTGGCTCAGGTCGATGACCGACTGATTGGACTGGAGCAGTCGACCATCCGCGGAGAAGAGGGAACCGGTGACGGAGGCAACCGAACCCGTGATCACTTCGAGTTGTGAGCCGTCAGTTGCGTGCGCGATGGTGAAGCCGTCACTCGGAATCGCCGAGGCTTCCATATTCAGCGAGAGTGCGAAGGTTATGCGGGTCTTGCCGGCAGCAAGGAAGGAGCGGACAATTTCGGTCACATCGATCAGTGCCTCATTGGCTGCCTCGGCGGAGTAAAGGATGGTGGTACGATCTGCAGAGCCATCGGCCGCGTTGACCAGGCCGTCGCCTTCATCATCCAGAACTGAAACCATCAGCGGCGGCACAACTGAATCGACCAGATCGACCAGCGGCGCAGTCAGAATTTCTGCGGGATTCGCGTCATCCGGAAGAGATACCCAGATCACACCTGTGGCATCACCATCCGGAGCAGTAAAGTAGAGCTGATCCTTGAAGGATACAAGCCGGTCTGGATTTGCGGCTTGCGTAATCGATGTGTCACGCGGGTCGGTTGCACGCTCGGTACCTTGCGAGGTCAGATCACTGGTCCAGAGGTAAGAGCCACGGGCGTTGCCGAGGATAAAGTAGATGCGGTCGGAAACCACCGTCAGCTGCGAGAGCGTGCCGGATCCGGCATCACGGATTTGAGTCGCGGCAGTGTATGACTCTGAAGTATCGATAAGAGCCAAGCGGTTGGCCCCGGGTACGCTGTAGACGAAGACGAAGTCCCCATTCACCTCTGCGAAGGAGTGGAAGGAACCGGAGCTACTTGAAGTCGTAACTGTGGCACCGCCATCGCTCAAGCTCAGGGTGACAGCTGCAACACTGTCGTCACTAACATTAAGACGGTAGAGCGCGAGTGCGTTGGCTGACGTTCGAGTCGTAAAGTAGAGTTCGGTGCCCACGGAGAACAATCTCTCAAAGCGAATACCTGCTGTCAGCGTATGGACACTTTCCGCAGAGAATCCGTCGACACGGTAAAGGACTTCAGCTGTGCCATTGTCGTCGACCACGTAGAGGTCGCCCGCGTGAGCCACACCCTGAGTCAACTCGACCCAAGGCTGCGACCTGACCGCACTGCGAGTGCTCAGGTCAGAAATGGTCAGCTTAGTCACACGGCCGGCTGAATCGCGCAGAGCGATTTGATCGCCAGTCATTAACTCGTAGTCAACGTAAGCGGTGTTCTCACTTACGTCAGAAAGCGTATCCGCAGAGAGCGAATTATCGGTATCCGGTGTCTTGAGCAGGCGGATACCACTACCACTGTCGACAATCAGGAGCCCCTCGTCGACGATAGTCAATTTTGCCCCACTCTCGACCTCCAGTGTTGCACTGAGGACGCGCTCAAGAGTGGATGAATCGCTGGCGGTTTGACGCCAGATGTGTGCCGTATTTTCCGGAAGCAGTGTCTCACCGAGATTTGCGGTCACGTAGGTGATGCTGAAGTTCGGCAGCGCATCGATTGCATCCTTGAGGTCTTGATAGGTCGAATCACCCGGCTGGTAGGAAACGGACAGTGTGCCATTGACCGAGTCGTAGCTCACACTCACACCATCTTCGGAGTTCGCGCTGATCGAAACATCGATATCATCGAAGCTTGTTCCGTTCGCACTAGTCGAACCATCAGTCGAGCCGTAGATGGTCAGGCTTTCGCCACCCAGCATGAGAGTGACACGTGCCGCAGCACTGGCGCCACCATTGTCGAGTGTTCCGGTCAGGGCTTGGAAGTAATCACCCACCAGATAGAGTATGCCATCGATAACTGTGAGCTCACGCGGATTAAAGAGGTTATCATCGGCCACAGTAGGCAACTCGCCCGCACTTACAGGCGCTGGATTAATCACACCACTTCCAGTATGGACCGCACTGGCTCCTGTTTCAGTCAAGAAGGTCGCGCCAAGACTCAAGATGACATCCGCTGAGTTGCCGCCAGTGGCGACCGAGGCCTCAAAGTCGAAGGCAGTCGGACCACTACCGATGCCTGCACCGCTGTAGCTATTGAGGAAGGCAACGATTTCACCGAGAGTGGAGACGTCCGGGATGTAAGTCAGAGTCAGTGTGCGGTTGGCCGTGCCGGCCACATCGTCACCCACCCAGACTGCACTGATGTCGGTGGCCATATCATCACCCACCATGATGATATTAACACCATTATACGATGCACCGTTATTACTGACATTGATATTGATCGTGCTTTCGAGGATCGTGATGCTACCACTCGCCTTCGCGCCTGAAGCGCCTCCGTCGAATGTGGTGGTGAACGTAAACGGCGTATTCAAAGCATCGACGACGTTCTTCGAAGTGCTGGTGCCAAAGTCGATAGAGATGACGATCGCACCATCGACGATGCGCACGCTGACATCGCTACCAGGTCCGCCATCGACAAAGCGAACGGCGTAATTTTCAATCCGAGGTGAGGCCTGAATAGTGAAGTCATTGTTACCACCCGGTGCACGTACTTGAGCGGTTGCAGGGATCGCAGCCGAACCGGCGGTGTAATTGGTCAGATACGTGATCAACGCACCGGAACCCGACGATCTGCTTGCAGTCAGGTCGATGCTCTCAGTGCCTAGTTCCGTATTGAGGGCAGCCAATGTGGTCGTGCCGTCGACCAGTGTAATGGTTACGGCCGAGGCCGAGGCGGCGCCGACGCTCGCGCCGGTGACAACGTTCACTGTCTTAGCGCTGAAGCTAGCATGCGTAGTGGCATCATCCGAAGTCAGGGTCAGGACAGTGCCATCCGGCAAAGTGACGGTGGCGACCGCCGCGACCGGGTTGACGCCATTCGCGGTCGTCGTCGTTGCCACGGCAACCACCACTGCCGTGCCATCCGTGGAAGAAGCCGAAAACTCAGTTACGCCGTTGATGGCCGATACAATCTCAGCCAGATCGCTCACACCGAGTCGATAAACGACCGTCAGGACGCCCGAGCTGTAGCTGGCTGATGCGGTGGCGCTGCCGCTGCCATCGAAGACCACCGTGTCGCCGATTTCATCGTTGCCGCCAGAGATAGTAAGCGTTTCACCTGCGATGGAGAGTGCCAACGTTGAATCTTCGATGAGCGCGACTGTCACGCCTGTCGACACAGGCACTTTCTCATAGAATACGACGATTGCCCCATCTACACCCGTACCCGTAATTTCAATACGTGTTGATGGATGGCCTGCTCCGTAGGCTGCATCAGCTGCGATCTCAGTCGCAAGCAATTGAAGCAGTGCCGTCAAAGTAGTGGATGTCGCTGTGGCAGTAAATTCGTCACCATCGATGGAAATCGTGTATTCCCTGCCACTGACGACTGTGAACCCACTGAATTGTAGGCTGAGTTGATCCGCCGTGCTAGCGTCTATCGTGACATCTGCAGTCGTATCCTCCCATTCGCGCAGAGTAATCGTATCTGTCGGGGCACCGGTAATGCTAAGTACGTTCGTCGAACTTGTAGCTCCGTAATCCGTATGCCCATTGATTGCACTTGCCAGGGCGCTGACGAAATCATCCAGATCCGCAGAGGCGGCGGTGACCGCAAACGAATCGCTGCCAATTGTAATGGTATACTTGTCGCCACTGACCACCGTAAACTGCGCCCCATTAAAGGTGACTGTACGTGTGCCGCTGGTATTGTCGCTGACCATTGTGCCGCCGAGGTCGAGCACGGCTTCGAGTTGCGCATCGGTCATAGTGCTATCGACGGTGGCAGTGAAGTTGGTCAAGCCATTGATAATAGCGGCAATGTTCGCGAGGCTGGCCTCGCCCGGCAGCGCATAAATAGTGTAGGTATCGTTCGCGTTATCGAACTCGATCGCAACCGGAGTTCCAGCAGATAACGCGCTACCGTCTCCATCCGTATTCGCACCCACTACGCGGAAGATGTAGTCATTCAGCGAGGTTCCAGCAGTTGCCGCGGTGATGTTAATTGTGCCCACACCTATCGTAAGCGTCGCTGTTGCGTTGACCTCATCTACGCCGACACTGAAGGTGCCACTGAGTGAACTGATGGTATTGGTGCCGGTGCCCACAACAGTGGAACGGAATGGGATGCCTGCGACCTCCGCACCCACTTCACCAATGGCAGCAGATAGTGCATTCACCGTAGTGGTGCCACTTTGGTATGTCAGCGTCAGAGTGTTGGTGCTACTATTGTAGGCGGCAGAAGTTGAGCTGCCGGTCGCCCAGACGACGGTCAGATCTGTGAGCGACGTACCACTTGGGCGCTCACCCAGGGTGAGTGTTGCCGTGGTGCCCGGCAGATTCAGGGTGCGGGTGTTATCGACCGCCAGTGTGCCACCTGTGACGACATACTCACCGGCCAGCAGGATACCTGAACCGTCATTTCCAGTGCCTTCACTGTCAGAGGTCACGAGGCTCGCTGTCCAGTTGGTGCCAGTACCCGGATTACCGGTCGAGAAGTAGGTGACGATATTCGCTGCTGTGGTGATACCGGGAGTCACACGGATGATTAATTCATCACCCACAGTCTGTGTGGTGATTGAAGTGACAACCGTAGAATTCGAGCTTGCGTTCGCAGTGATGCCACTCTCTTTCGCAATCTCAGTCGCGATCGCACCGAGTGTTGAAACGTCATACTGGTAGGTCACCACGAGGGTCTTGGCTGTGCTATCGTAATCGACAGAGACACCTGCTGTGGACGAACCAATGAGTGTAACCAGAGTGTCGTTGAGCGCAGATCCGTTGCTGGAGGAGCGAACCCTCAGGGTTTCACCGGCAAAATTGATCGTCGTTGTCGCACGTGCGCTGCCGCTGCCACCAACCATGGTTCCGATCAGTTCGATTGGCGTGATGCTGACACTTGGCGTCGAAACTGTATCCGGCGCACTAAAGTTGAGGGCGTTGTTCGTGCCCGGCGCGTCCAGAATTAAACCACTGGTGCTGGTAGAGATCGTAAAGATTTCACGAACCAGAGTATCCGGGGCCACCGCAGTGAAATTGAGTTGGCTGCCAACTACAGTTAGTTCTGCCGGATTACTATTGGCCACACCTGCTCGAATGTCAGCGGCCAGTGCAATGTTGGTGCCATCGTAGGAGTAGATCTCGCGGCCGAAGAGGCTGGTAGTGCCGGCAAAGTAAATTTCACCTGCAAAGGAAATGAATTCGGTCGGATTAGTCGGCGCGCTCGAAGCCGTGCTGAATTGTGCGAAATCTAGGCTTGAACCATTGATCGTCGCCTCCCAAGCGACTTCAACACCTGAGGCATTTTCCGCACCGAAGAAGAATGTGGTTCCGGTTTCCTCGAGGACATTATCATACGCATAGAGCGTCGTGATGTTACCCGTGTCGTCCGCCATCGTCGCGTTGGCAGCGATCGCATCCGGATCCGCATCTACATCGACCACAGCCAGACCGTTACGCGCGAAGCTCGCACCGTAATTAAAGGCCAGTCGATCGCCAGAGAGCGCGAGGAGATCTGCGGGATTGGCCAGTGAGGAGCCCACCGCGACCAGCTCATCGCTATCCGGTGCGAGGTACCAGAGACCGGAGCCATTGGTCGCTGCACCGATGAGATAAACGTGATCACCGATGGCCACGGCCTCAGAGATGGAGAGCATGCTGCCACCGCCGCTGTTAGTCAGAGGCACCGCATCGGCACTTGGGCTCGAACCACCCAGACGTGCGAACCAAACGACGTTCACTCCTTCGAAGAGATCACGGTAGAAGACCCAATCACCCGCAGCTTCAAGATTGGAAGTGCCGAGGACATCGGAAGAACGCTCAACCACACTCGCACTCGCATTGGATAGGCTCCAGAGATTGGCCCCGCTCATGGCGTAAACTTCCGTATCACTTGTTTGGATCAAGCGAGTGACACCTGTCGGGCCGCTGATGGCCACTGCGCTATTCGGCGTGGTGCCGGAGTAAACCGTGCCAGAGGCCGCAACATAGTAACGACCATCACGTCCGGCGAACTGAGTCGGCTCCTCTGTGAGTTGACCTATGCCGCTTTCAAGCACCAGTCCGGTGCGGGCCGCATTCAGAGACCAGACATTATAGCGATCTGCATCGGCGCTGTACTGAACGATAAAGAGCTGACTACCGACCGCATGCAGGGCTACCGGCTCGTTATTAAGAATCGCAATGCGCTGGCTACCGAATGGTGTGCCATCACTGCGCCAGAGTTCGAAGCGATTGTCTGCCGTGCGCAGGGTAAAGGCCAGCTCGGTCGAGCCGAGTGCACTCATCAATGTGACGCCATCTGGCAGAGAAATATCTGAACTGCTCAGACCCGCTAGGCGCAGAGTCACGCGCTTAAGAATCTCCGGATTATCCAACTGTCCAAGATAAGCAGTCAGGTCGAACTCGAGAATCGCCTGATCCGTCAAGTTAATCAAAGTCATGCCGAGACCACTAAGATCGACCGAATACTCATCGGTGCCGGTTTGTGTCAGCACGCCGGAGAGACCGGTGATTGTTTGTTCCGTCTGGGTTCCGGCGATCGGATCGAGTCGGATCATATCACCGAGTGCTCCATCACCCAGCGTGGTGAAGCGATACCACTTCTCACCCTCACCCGGTTGCAAGGTGTAACGATCACTGTCGAGTACACCGTCGCCGGTCAGGTCGGCATCGAAGAAGACGGATGGACGTCCGATACCGGTATCCACGAGGAAACTACCCGCGCCGGCCACGCTACGGTTGGTCAGGATATCAAAGTCAGTCGTTGGCAGGGCCTCGATCGTCCGGCTGCCATAGATCAAGTAGAGACGGCCAGCACCCACACGCACACCGCCGAGGGAACTATTGGCGGTAGGCGCACCGATGAAGAGGTCATTGATGCCATCGGCATTCACATCCATAAACGGCGACCATGGCAGTGTGCCAAGGCGATCAGTTTCACCCTGTCCTTCGATTACAATGTGCGCATCACTGAGCAGAAGGTCTGAAGTGCGGTTGGTGATGGAGAAGAAGGTGTAGACCGCACCGCGGGTGCTATTGGTCAGAACCTGTGCAGCGGAGTAGGTGTCGAGCTGGCCACTCACGCGGGTGAATTCCGGACGGCCCACAACCAGGTCGATCTGACCATCACCGTTGAAGTCGCCAGCAGTCACCTGAAGGTCACTGAAGATCGAGGTGGAGCCGAACTGACCGGCGCTGGCTTGTTTAATCTGAAGGAAGGTGCTCAGGCTGGCGTCCGTTGAAGTGGTTTGTGGCAGGCGCCAATCGGTCGAACCGGTGTATACCAGAACCGCACCGGAGGCATTGGCAGAATCCTCGCGGCTGCGGGTCAAGGCGAAGTCATCCGCGCCGTCGTTGTTGAGGTCACCGAGCGGCTGGATCGAACCATCGATGTTGGTGCCGAAGACCTGCCAGATGGATTCTGTGTAGAGGTTAGCTTGCGTTTCGGCATAGAGCGAGACGGCAAAGATCGCTCGGAAGGCGTCCATGCCGCTAGCCTCGGAACTCTGGATGCGTGTGATGACATCGTTACTATTTACACCCAAACCGCGAATGGAAATGGTCAGCACTTTGTTGGCAATGTCGTAGCTCGTCTCAACACCCTCATCCTGGTTCGGCGCGTAGAGCACACGGATGGCCACGCCGTTCTCGCTGGTTCCATTATTGAGAGCACGGAAGAGCAAGTTGTTACTGACGCCATCAATTTCAAGGATAACCGCGGCGCGGCTATTTGCAGTGCCACCGCTGGTCAGAGCATTGGCAATCGTGTCACCATCGGTGAGACCTTCGACCGAGGCGAGAATCGCACCGGTTCCACTATTATTGGGCAGATCACGTCCACCGAGGATATAGGCACGACCCACAGCTGGATCGTTGCTTTCCTCGCCGCGGAAGCCGTCGACGACGAACCCGATGTCATCAAGGCCATCACCATTGACGTCACCCACGACGGAAGCACGCATGGCCTGTCCGTCGATCGGCTCGTAGGAGAAGTTAAGATCCCATGATTCGACGATGCCAGCTAGATCACCGTCACGATCAAAGATCTGGAGAGCCCACTCCCCGTTCGGATTAAATGGGATCACATTGTCGTCGCCATCCAGAAGGTTAAGCAGCTCAAGCGGGCTATAGATGCCAGCGTAAGGCGCGCTGCCGGAGGTCACTGCATTCTGCGCAGTATCCGAGAAGCGGATCGCACGGAGTGCGCCACCCAGAGCCGTGCCAGTTAAAGTGCCCGGGTTGAAGAGTATGATTTCACGATTATCCGGAGTGACTAAAGTCAAACCGATTCCAGAGAGGTCGAGCGGACGGCCATCCGCCGCATTCGGCAGCAAGCGAACATCAAGAGTCACATCAGTTGCGCCCTCAGGCTGGTTAGCGACGTTCAGCGCGACTTCTGTCAGCTGCGAAGCGATATCGAGTGACCAGTTACGCAGAACACCGTCCCAGTTGCCTACCGTATCCTGAACTTCGAGTGTCCAGGTGCCGTCGGCGTTGGTATCTCGGAAGTTATCGAGCGCGAGTAGCAGTGTGCCGTCAACGCCATCATCATCGAAGGTGACATTATTCCAAGAAGCGAGATCTGGGAGGTTGACTTCTTGACCCGCCGGGCCAGTCAGGCGGAAGTTGAGGTCATTTCCTGAAGCGTGACTGAACTGTACGTTGAGCACCACATCACTGGTCTTGCCCTTATCGCTGACAGTGATGGTCGAGGCCGCCCATTCATCGGTGCGGATACGAAGTGACCAATCGACCTCAGTCGCAACACCGTCGATCGTGTTGTCAGTGATACGGAGTGACCAGGTGCCGTTTGGATCAAGTGGATTGAGAGGATCAAGTGGATCAAGTGGATTAAGTATTCTGCCGCCCTTCAGGGCGAAGCTGCTGAGGTTGCCTTGCGGACGGAAGACATCGTTGAATAGTCCGGTGCCCGTGTTAATCGCACGTCCGGATTCCTGACTGAAGATGCTATTCATCATCGTGGTCGAGGAACCTCCGATGCCATCAAAGAGTAGGGTCGAAGTATTATCCGGAGCCACCAGTTCGACCTTCAAGCCGGCCAAGCTGCCGGTCGTCAGTTCGTTGATGATCACATCAACGTCAGTGAGGTTTCCGCTTATGCCGGAGACCTCAAGATCGAGATCTGTCGGGCCGGATGTGGCGACCGTGGAGCTGGCCGCTTCCACCTCAATGCTCCACTTCGAGAGATATCCTTGGTCAAGCCCCGCTCGGTCTTCGACCAGCAAGGTCCAATTACCTCCGCTGCTACCGCCGATCAGACTACCCGAAGTAATGAGGAAGCTTTCACCTGTGATGTTATCCGCACCACCACCAACACGGTTACGAAGGACTTGGGTAAATCCATCCGGCGAACGTAAAGAGATGACAAGATCACCAACGTAGGTATGGAAGAGTTCATCGATCGTGACACGTATCGCAGTGGTCGGCGCAGTGCCGCTGAGGTTAATCGTCGAACTCGTGGTTTGGTAATCGTTTATCGCGTAGTCCGTCGTATTACTACCTGCTTGAGCACCCGAAGTCGGCACCGCGGTATCGACATTGTCGAAGTGATTGCCCGACGGAGCGGATGCATAGAAGCCGTTGATTGTGTCGGTTGAATTAGCGCGGTCCTGAAGGCCGACGCGGACGAAGTCTCCAAGTGCCAATTGGGCACTTGTCAGAGTCAGCGAGTTGTAGGTGTTGAAGGAATTGATGGTCGCATTACCCGTGGTGAAATCCTGTGAGGCGACCTGTGTCCAACCATTCGGGCCACCGACCCAGACCTTAATATTCACACCAAAGGACAAGCTATAGGAACCACTGCCGCTGAAGTACCAGTTGACCGAGACATTGGCACCGCCGCTAGAGTTTCCGGTCAGGGTGACGCTGCTGATATAGTCGTCAGAATTCTGAACACTGGCTCCATCAAAGACGATTACACCGGTACCGACTGACGACACGCCATCAATGTTCGCAGCCCCTGCAGTCGCATCCGCGACCGTACCGGTGCCCGAACCGGTCGTGTAGACCGGCATGAACATACGTGTTTCGTTACCGTATAGATCGCGCTGCGGGAACGGTGTCTCAATTGGACCGCTGCTGACGGTCGTGGTGAAGAGGTTCAGGTTGACCAGTGCATCCGCACTAGCCAGCGGCACGCCAATAGCCTGGCTGCGAATCACATCTCCGGCAAAGATATAGCCGTAGTCATTAATGCTGTTCGGCAACGGGCTGACCACGAGTAGGTCATCGTAATAATGACCGGCCTGCGCGTTGTAGTGTCCGCTCCAGCGTGCGGCCATAACTTGAATCTCCAGTGCGCCGGTGCGGGCATCCTCATCGCTGAAGTTTCTCAGTTCGGCATCAGTCAGAACGATCTGACGTGAGTAAACCGGATCCAGGCTGTCAGCGGTGATCAAACGTGGCAGCACTTCGCCACCAAAGATGATCGTGATGATGGTCGCTTCGAGAGTGCTGTCGTAGCGATGGAAGATCAGATCGGTCAGGCCATCGGCATTGAAGTCACCCATGCGCTCACCGGGTTTACCTAGTGAGACGAGATCAAACTGATGGTCGGCGAAAATCGCAGCTTGCTGTAGACCGCTGGTAATCATCGGACCATTGATCAGGAAGGCGTACTCCGGTCCGCTGATCAGGACATCGGCACTGCCATCATCATCGAAGTCACCCAACTGTAGGGCACGGGACAAGTTCATGTTCGCGATGTCACCTTCGAAGGCGATCGCGTCACTGAGCTCGATACCTGTGACGGTGTCGCCGAGGTCGATGCCTTCGTAGGCGGTGGAGTCGTCACCACCGAGATTCGGGAAGGCGAGCGGATATTGGAACGGACGCGGGATTTCACGCTGGAAGGAAAGGTCTGTTGCTTCCGGGGCAGCTTGATAGCTGGCACCATCGAAATAGTGCAGGCGACTGCCGAGCAGCTCGGCCAGGACAAGTGCAGCGCCCTTGGCGGAACCGGTTTCACCCTCCGTGCCGACTTCGTAGTGGTAGGCACCAAACATGAAGGCTACGGAGGAGATATCTTCAACCGTACGGTAGCCCGGATTATTGACTTCAAAGATAATGCTTGGTTGTCCGAGCCCATCAGTGAACAGAGAAGTGAGCCCATCCGCAACCTCGTCAGTGAGGTAGAGCTCGACCACATCGTGGTAGATCGATTCAGCCTGCACATCCAGTTTACCGAAGTAATCCTCGCCCACAGTCCAGCCGAGCAGTCCGGCGTAGATGCCAAGCTCATCGTACTTGAAGGCAGCTTCATTGACCAGCGTCTGGCCCGGCACCGCAACGACTCGAGCGAAGTCGTCAATCGCATCCCCATCCACATCCCCGGTCGCAATATAGAAGGCGCCTCGTGTTTCACTGATCACGGAAGTCGAAGCCAGGCTGATCAGGTGGTTGGCGGTCGCACCGTTGAGGCCGAACTCAACCGCACCGTCACCGGTGAGATCACCCAGAGCAACCACACGGCTGCCGAAGATATCTTGGCTGGCTGCATTCTGAAGAATCGTAAAGGTCGGTGAGGCCAGACTCAGATCTGCAAACTTGGTTTGGGTCGCGGTGGTCACCACCAGCGTGCCTGCAGTGTGGGTACCCATGGCGTCACCGACACCTGCAGCGGCCACGACAGTCGCACCCGCATCAACCGTCTTGCTTGCATTGGCTGTCGTGAGGAAGCCATCGACGCGGAAGTTGTCGATATACCAACCTTCGAAATTGTTTTCCTGTTCGTCGACCGTATCGAATACGAACATGACATCAAGGTCGCCAAGCTCGCCAGAGTATTCGCTACCCAACTCGATCGCGACACGCTGGGATGAACCGGTCGAGTCACTGAGACGGTTCAGACCATCAATCGTGACGTCGACATAGCTACCCGGATTATTCGGATCGGCCACCGAAATTGCTCCGGTGCCGGTCGCATTTGTCGCAACAAGGGTCCAATCGCCGCTGTTGACCGAGTCGTGACGGATCCAGACATTGGCCTGGTCGAACTGACGGGCGAGCAACTCAGTTTGCAGGAAGGAGTCGAAGCTGATCACGCCGCCATTGCTGCCGACCGTAAGATCGTTGAACCGGGCGAATCCGCCAACGAAGCCGGCATCGCCCACATAGCTGGCAGAGGTGTCGTCCGTTGCCGGTGTGCCGAAGTACAGTGCATTGCCCTCACCACGACCGTCCAGATTGCTGGTATCGACGACGCTCCAGAGGTTGTCGAAATCTGTAGAAATGTCGGTCAGTACTGGAGTCTGGTCACTGGCATCGAAATCTTCGATCCGTGTCGGTGCGGCATTGAAACCAAGTGTTTGCAGTTGGTTGGTGTCGAAGAGGTAAAGGTTGCTACCCTCCCAGAGAACGACGCCGTCGCCACCACTCGGGTTGCGCATCACATCCGCACCCATATTAGTGCCGCGGATGATGACACTGGCCGAAGCACCCAGTTCGGCAACTTCAGGCTGCGCTGCATCGGTACCGGCGATAATGTAGAGTGCGGATTCGGTACCAGCGACGATTACCGCAATGTCGTCGACACCATCATTGTTATAGTCGGCCGGTGCGAGGATTTGTGACTGACTTCCGTTGGCTGCACTAAGTAAAGGTGCCGGTAGCACCATAAAGCGGCGGTTGCTGTTAGCGCCAATACCGAGATCGGAGAAGTCCGGCTCACCCTTGAGGATCAGTAGAGTCGAAATGCCGGCAGCTAGATCGTCGTTCACGCCAGCGACGTAGGAGTCAACTCCGCTGTCATCGATGTCACCCAGGTTGATCATGATCGGACGGAAGGAAGCAAGCGTATCATCCTGATTAGTGCCTACGACAAGCAGTGTGGCCTCAGCATCGCCACCACCGACCATGACGATCTGGCCAACCGCATTATCGAAGCGCAGTTGATATTGTCCCATCTCTGGGGCGCGGATTAAATTGTTCTGGCCGTTGCGGAAGCCGAGTTCTTCCGCCGCGTTGCCCTCGGCAATTGTAAGCGAGTAGGTAAAGTCGTAAGCAGCGGTCAGTGCGAGGCGTTGACCCAGTGCTGTGTTGACGATTTCGACGATGAAGAGATCGGAGAGTTTACGCCCGTCGGCGGTGGTCTTCGCATCCAGGGCTTCAGCGAGATCCTGAGCCAGATCAAAGATGCCGCCACTATTCGGATCGGAAGCCACTGTGACTGCGATCGGATCGCTACCCTCGATCGAGATTCCCATCGTAGCAGTGCCACTGAGGATACCGCTGGCCGGTGGGTTATTCTCTGCGGTGACCGTGAAGGAGGCCACGTTGGCGATCTTCAGGATATAGTATTCAGGTACCCCGGCAAACTGCTCGACCGGCACCGCTTCGATCACACCACTCGGATCGAGGTCGCGGGCTGCGTAGAGAGCCAGATTGCTGCCGAAGCCATCCGTACCATTGAAGAGGTCGAAGCGCTCCTGGCTGACATCGAGGTCGAAGACCACGCTGATCATGTTGAGCAGGAGTTGCGAGGAGACCGCACCAGAGAATTGCTGTAATGAATCAGGCGTGCGAAGGAGGAAGTAGTCGGCACGGTTGCCTTCGTTGAAGCTCAAGTTGTCAACGGTTTCCCCGGCGAAGATGTCAGGCAGGAGCGATGCAAACTCAGCCGTAGCGTTGCGGCCAGTCACTCCGTTGTTGATCACAAAGGTGAAGCGGTCGAACGGTGTGGTTGCGTTACCCGCAATCAGGTCACTGCCGGAACCACCCTCGAGGGTATCATCACCCGGACCACCCGCGATGAAGTCATCCCCGGCACCGCCGTAGATAATATCGTTGTAGGCACCGCCATAGAGCGAGTCATTACCATCACCACCGTAGATGATGAGCTCAGTCAAAGTTCCACCACCCTGCTCCTGCGTGCCAGGCTTCACGCCCCACTCATCCACCTGATTGAGGAAGGTGTAGCCAGCGTCACTGCGGAAGACGTCATCACCGCGCTGCAGGTCGATCACCATCTCCTGGATATTGAAGGCCTGGAAGAAGTAATAGTGTTGGACGAAGATCGGACGTCCGGCATCCTTGCCCTGGTCGGCCTCGAAGCCGAGGTCGTCGGCACCCACGATGCGCAGTTCGTTTAGGTTCTGCTGAAGCGCAACACTGGTGTTAAGGAAGACGAAGCGACCCTCTTGAACCCCCACGGCGACAAGGTCGGAAATGTCAGCCGGCGTATTGGCGCCGGCATCGACGACCAGCTCTGCGGTGCGGAATGCAGCGCGGATATCGGCGGCCAGATCACGCAGGCCGTTGTTGACTGCGCGACTGAAGCTCAAGTCGTTTTCATCACCGAAGCCAAGTATTTCGAGTCCGCCGGCAGCAGTGGTTTCGAGAGTCAGTGTGTCAGTTTGCAGGATCGCAATCGGCGCAAGGACGAGGAGGTCGGAACTATCGAGGAAGAACTGGACGCGTGGTGCGAGACCCGCTTGACGGAGGCCTTCGTTCAATGCATCGCGGAGTTCCTGGACTGTCGATACGGCAGAGAGGTCTGCAGTGACATTGGCCAGATCACCCGGGCTAAACAAAACAGTGAAGTCGATACTGTCCGGAAGGTTGACCAGATCGGCCAGAGACTCTGCAGCGATTTGCCCGTTGGTATCTTCCGCGCGGACGGTTATTTCATAAGTCTGTGTGCTCGACGCGCTGCTACCGATGACAATGCGGAAGACCAGATCAGCACTCAGACGGCCCGCACTGAGGTTGCTGTCGACGCTGCTGCCAGCGCTCACCACGGTGCCCGGTAGTTCGGACATCATGAATTCCTGATTCGCAGTATCCCAGACCTGAGCGGTGAACTCCCAGCGCTGCAAGAGGGTGTTGAATCGGATAGAGCCATAGTCCGGTACTTCACGGCCCAGATTGTCGAGGTCGCCACCGAGGAAGAGGATGCGATTTTCACCTTCTCCACCCAACATGATATCGTTGAAGGTTGGGATGAAGGTCTCGCCAGTGCTGTCGAGCGTCGGCAGTGAGTCCGGCATGATTTGGAAGGTGTCATTACCTGTGCCACCTAAGAGAAGGTCCTGTGCACCTTGGTCGTAACCGCCGGAAATCACATTATTACCGGCGATGCCGAAGATCCAGTCTTCACCTGCGCCACCCATCAGCCGGTCATTACCCAGACCACCAATGATGACGTCGCGACGTGCCTGATCCGGACGGGTCGCCATATCCTGTACCAACGGATCACCAGGCAGTCCCAATTGGAAGCTCAGGGTGTAGATGGTTGGTACGAGGTTCGGAGAGTTGACTCGGAGGAGATAAGGAACGCCAGCTTCCAGGCCTGCCAGGCTGATGCCGGTCTCATCCTTGCCGGAGAGATCACGCTGTGCAGAGCCGGCCGCGCCGATGCTGGTGATGATTTCATACTGGCTGGCTGCCGTACCGGTCACACGAATGATATAATCACCTGAAGCGAGGCCTTCCAGGGTGTAGGCCACCGTGCTTTGATCGGTGCTGGTGACACCGCTGAAGCGATAGCTCGATGGGTCACTGTCCAGCGAGAGCGGGTTACCGTCGGAGCCGAGAATTTGATTACCATCCTCATCGAGTATCTCGAAGGTGAGCTCAGCGTCACTGTCGATACGAAGCAGGGTCAGGCGATCGCTGGTGGTGCCATCGTCATTCAAAGTAAAGCTGTAGTAGTCGACGTCGTCCGCTGTATCCAGCGTCAGACCGAAGACCTTGGTGTAGGTCTCAATAAGCGCGAGGTAGAAGGCGGCTTCCGCACTGTCGTTACCGCTATCTAAATCAACCTGATCCGGGTTGAGCGTCTCTGGAGCGGGGTCGAGGTCGAATGGCTCATCACCACCGGCCGGGAAGATGGCCAGACCGAGTCCGTCACGCGGTGAGGCGCTGCTCAGGCGAATCATGGCACCGGCACCCGGTGTTTCTGCCAGAGTGAAGGAGTACCAATCCGCGTCGTCTGCGTTATCAATGGTCAGGTTTTCAAGGATTAGGTTGCTGGTGATCAGCAGGCTGGAGAGCGCCGTTTGATTGTTCAGTAGATGCAGCGCGGTGCGGGCCGGATTCGTTTCCTCATGCTGCACGACAATGGAGGCACGCGCACCACCCGCGATGGTGACGAGGCGGAGGCGACCGTCGTAAAGTTCGGCACGAACCTGATTGCCGATCTCAGCTGCATCGAGGGCATTTTGAATATCCACGATCAGGTCGGCGGCGCTGGTGTTATCCAGCGTATCGTCCGCGTCGAGTCGAACCGTGCGCAGGATACCACCGTTCACACTGATCTCAAAGACGACGTCCGGCAGCGGATTGTCGTTCACATCAACGAGACGTCCATCCGACGGAAGCACCCCACTAACGAATTCTGAAGTGACCGACTGGCCGGCGTTAATCTCGAAGCCGAGGTTATCGCTGTAGCTGTTCTGGCTGATCGTCAGGCTTTCAACTGTGCTACCACCATCGCTGGTCAGGCGAAGCAGGCTGCCCCGGCGCACAAAGCTGATCACGTCGCTGAGGTTGCCTGTGCTGAAGCTGATGCCGCTGAGCGCATCATTCAGTGCAGTGACCAGTTCGTCCATTGTGGTCGCAACGTCTGCGGCAAGCGTCAGTTCGTAATCCGTACCGTTAACGTTCAGGTTGAGCGTGCCGGCTGCTGTGATCGAATCGACCGGATCGACACTGTCAATTTGCGGTAGCGTGTCTTGGCCGACCATCACGGCCTGGCCGATGGCTGCGCCATCTTCATAGCCCAACTGGCCAAGAGCGACTTCGCTGCCGTCGACGGCGTAAATTTCGAGCGCGACCACATCGCTGCCCGCAGTTGGTCCGATCGCGAGGCGGCCACCCAGCTCGATCGCGACAAGGCTTGTAGCCAGTCCGGCGTTGGACAGTGCCGTGTTCACATCGTTAAGCAGGTCGGTGAATTCCGCGTTGTTGGTGGTACCAGAGAGCGAGATGCGGCTCAGGTCCGAGCCATTTATACGCAGGTCGATGCTTGGGGCACCACCGCTGGTATTGTTATCGAGGCGGAAGTTAGTATCGGTCGGCGCTTCGCCAGCGACCAACCAAGCGCGACCTAATGAGAATGCGGATGCGGCTGCGTCATTGCGGCCACCCTGCTCGGTCTGGTCAGGCAGAATCGAATTACCCGAAGCCGTGTTGACGACGTCATCGCCATTACCCGCATCTGTCCAAACAGAGACTTGGACTGTCGGTCCGATGTTAATGATATCGTTACCGCCAAGGGCGTCGACGATGATCGCGAGGAAGTCATCCTCCGGCGGCAGTGTGCCGGCTGGCAGATCGCTGTAGAGTGCTTCACCCTGCGAGTCGGTCGCGCTGAAGCTGAGGTTAACCTGTGCGTCGAAAGTAAAGTTGCCGTTATTGTTGGTCAGGCGGGTGATGATGTGACGACCGCCCAGCAAGCCCGGCTCGGTCACGTAATCGACGCTGATCACGTCATCCGCATTCGTACCACGATAGTACCAAACCTTGTCGGTGCCCTTCGCGTATTCCTTCCATTCGTCGCCGGCGAGGCCGCCTTCGTCACTGTCGAAGCTGTAACCATCGGCCTTCCAAAGGGTATTATCACCACCAGCACCATAGAGGAAGTCCAGTCCGGTGCCTCCGTAGAGGTGGTCATCAAAGTCACCACCGAGCACACGATTGAGACCGGTATCTTCAGCTACGTAGCGGCCACCTCCATCATTGTTGTGGAGCAGACCAGTGTCCGGATCGACGTAGATGCCGAATTGTGAAACCAGCTTAATCGAATCGATCAGCGAGGTGATCGTGAGGCGACCACCGGATTCACCGAAGCGGACGTATTGCTCGAGGCGGGCTGGCAAGTCCGAATCCTCAAGTGTCGCGAGCTGTGCATTGAGGGCTTCGACTAACTTGGCCACAGTTTCGTAATCGCCTGCTTCAAGTGTGAGGGCGTAAGCGCGTCCACCATTCAGGCGCACTGTGAAGCTGGCCTTCTCAGTCAATACGGTGTTGGCAACATTAGACGCTTCAATCGAACCACGGCCAATCATTTCCTCAACAAAGCCGAGGTCTGTAATGGCCGGATCACCCGCGCCCGCTTCGAACTGAACCAGTGTACCGGTGGTTTCGAGGACGATGCGGTTACCCGCACGAACGGCTTGAACGGCCAGACTCAGATTCGCGCGGGTGCCATCCGCGAAGGTTGCATTACCCAGCGCTTCATTGATATCCGCGACTAGCATATCGATAGTCAGGTTCGCGCGGGTCGCGGTGAACGGTACAGTCACGTTGACCGGCTCACCATTGCTACCAATCAGCAACGAGAAGTGCGCATCATTGGAGAGAATGCCAGTCAGTGGCACATCTTCTGAACCCACGATCCGAAGCACATCGGTGCGATCCACGATTTCTAATTGGTCGGTGCGAGCCGTGAGCGCGTATTTGACAGTGTTGCCGCTGACAACCTGAACATCGAAGCGGAGGAATTGATCCAGTCTGGCCGGCACACCGCTAGTTTCATCGATCTCAGCCAGTGCAGCGTTCAGTTGGTTGCGCAGGTCATAGAGGTTGTCATTGTTGACGGTGGATGCGGCAGTCAGCGTCAGGGTGTATTCGTTGCCATCATTGAGAGTAATTGTGAGTTCGAGGTCTTCGGACAGCACACCATCGAAAGTATCAATAACCGCGTTCTGGCCAGTCAGCGTGCCACGTCCATTCAGCGAAGCTGTCCAGCCCATGTCCGCACCACCCGACTCAAGCACTGCATCGATGAGCGTGCCTGCAGTGGTGAAGGTCAGGCGATTGCCTTCGCGGCCAGCGACCACACCGCGAGTGAGGTCGACCGTGCTGCCATCTGGCACGCGGCCCACCTGCATCGCTGCGTTGATATTGGCGATCAGTTGATCGACCGTAGTGTTGTTGGCCGTGTCCGCAGCCTTCACAATGACTTCGACTGGTATCGGGTTATTGCCGAGCAGAACCGCGAAGCGCGCATCGTTGACCAGCTGACCATTGAGCGGTAAGTCCTCGGTGCCGACCAAGCGTAGGGTGTCGAAGCCAGCGATAAACTCATTGGAAAGCAGTCGAGCTGCATCGCCTACCGGCAAGTGTAGTTCCGGCGGCACTGGTACCACGGTCAAGAACTCACCATCCGTGAAGAAGAGTTCGTTCAACGCAGGGTCATTCGGGCCACCGCGATTTGGATCGTCCGACCAAGTATAGAGATAGTTAATACCCTTACCGCCGATAATGTCATCGTTACCCTGACCACCAAAGATTGTATTGATGTCAGCCGGCGAACCAGCATTCGGTCCGTCACCCCAGAGAACGTCATCACCGCCGAAGCCATAAGTGCGGTCAGAGCCAAATCCCCCGAAGACCTGGTCGCGGCCACCGGAACCGAAGATAATGTCAGCACCCGGGCCACCGTCGATCACGCTGACGAAGTCACGGCTGCGCTCAGTCAGGGCATCGACATTGGCTGCATTCCGTCCGGACAGGAAGCCGATGATGTCATCACCCCCGAGACCTGCGGGGCGAATTTGCTCAACCAGCGGCACGCCATCACCCGACTTCCAGGAAAGCAGGATCGTGCGCAGCGCCTCGGAATCTTCCGGCGCATCCGGATGGAGGACAAATTGCAGCGGCGAATCAGCAGTGTTCCAATCTGAAATAATATTCATCGGATCCAGCGCACTAATATCAACACCGGCCTGCGCAACAAACTGAGCATAATCCACCACCAGTTGGCCGACTCCAAGCTGACCATCAACGAAGCCAAGATCCTCCAGTGCGTTCACACCTTCTTCAGTATTACCCTCTACGTTGGAAAGCGTCAGTGTGGCCTCGGCTCCAAATCCGCGGGTGACAAGAGCAATGGTCTTGCCCCGGGCTATCGCCTCAACACGACCGGCCAGACCAGTGAGTTGTTGGCTGGCTTCGAAAGCGGTATTGAGAGCGGTAATCAGAGAGAGCAGATCGCCGTTACTCTCGACCCCCGTAAAGGTGTCCGTATAGGTCAGGCTGTCATCCGGATGCGAGAGCGTCAGAGTAAAGGTATCTTCAAAGCTATAAGGGACGGCCTCGATTGCGGCCGGGTTACTGCTGAGCAGAGCCGTCTCCTCGGTCATCAGGATGAGGTCGTTAAAGTCGGTGCCTTCGATCTGAAGGATGTCGGTGGCGTTGTCGTTGATGGTATCGTTGCGGAAGGCATTTCCGTAGAAGCCGTCGACGATGTCGCCGAACTGCTCGTAGTACGGAGCCGTATCCAGAACCAGTATGTCGATACCGGTACCACCATAGAGTCGGTCAATGCCATCGGCACCTACGAGTCGGTCACTGCCGCTGCCCCCCCAGAGGGTATCGTTGCCGCCGCCACCGAAGAGTTCGTCTTCGCCCGCGCCGCCGACGAGTAGATTATCGCCACCCACTTCAAGCGGACCGGAACCGACGCCACGCTCGTTGAAAGCGTAAGCTGGCCCGATCAGCGCGGAACCGCGCAGGAGGTCATTACCACCCAGGCCGAAAAGGCGATCCTGACGGATATTGCCGTAGATAAAGTCATTGCCCGCACCGCCACGGAGTTCGGTGCCGAAGTAGTTCCACTGCTCCTCGCTGTCGTTTGGAGCCCAAGAGTAGAGGTAGTTACCACCATTTCCTGCGTAGACTCGCTGGCCGAGTTGTGAGGCCTCTCCATCTCCATGGTCAGAGAATTCCTCCGAAGTCGATCCTTGGTAGTAAGCCCAAGCCTGGAAAGGTGCATTAGCCGTATTCACGATCATCTCTTGGACATCCGCACCTTCGGTGTGGCCGAGGTTGATGAAGATATTCATGTATGGTGTCGCGGCTAAGGCGTCGAACTGAACCAGCGGATCACTGAAGTCCTCGAAGTCAGCACCCAGATCAATGAAGCGGATTTCCCATCCGTTGAACTCTGTGTCGGCCTCGAGGGCGCGCAGTTCGATGTCATTATTCGCATCGTTGAAGTCGAACCATGTGGATGAATAACCCAACCCCGGCTGAGTCTCGTTGGTCTTGGTCGTGGTGAACTGAACGATGGAGTCGTAGTCGACATCATTATAGCTGAAGGTCTCGGTGGTGAGGCCCTGGAAGGTGATGACATCACTCTGACCACCATCCGGGAAGATGCGGTTGCTGCCAGCGGTACCATAGATCTGATCACGGCCGGTATAGAATCCGCGGTAGATAAAGTATTCAAACGGATCAGCCGGCACACCAACCATACCCACACGCATGCTCGGGTCGATCGCATCGTAGGAACCAAGGAATGGGAAGTCGCCTCGCAGGACGTCATCGTTAAATCCACCGCGGATGACGTCATCGCCACCACCACCGGTGATGATATTCAGACCGGCACCGCCGTCGATGTAGTCATCACTCGGACCACCGTCGATATCCGCATTGCGGCCACCACCAAAGATGATGTCGCTGCCGAAGCCACCACGTAAGACGTTGTCACCATCCTGAGCTGTGCCACTGATGATTTGACCATTCAAGACCTTCGCCGTGATCAATGGCGGCGAGTAACCAGTTGGGTAGTCCGCTTCGGCGGCAACCCATTCAGGTGGCAGTTCAAATTTGTCGTCGATCGTCTCGCCGTCGAGAACACGGAACTCAGTCCAAGGCAGTAGTTGCACCCCACCCCAAAGAATGTCGCTGCCTCCGTCACCCCAGAGGTGATCGTTGCCCGGACCACCGACCAAGAGGTCATCACCCGCACCGGCCATAAGAATTTCATTACCCGCGCCACCGAAGATAAGGTCGTGCCCACCCGATCCCGGGAAGGTCGAGCGGATGCCTTCGACGATGTACTGACCGCCGATGCTGCGAACTTCGCCATTGTCGCCGAGGATGATATCATCGCCGGTGCCACCGTAGAGGACATCGTTACCCGCGCCACCGAAGATGATGTTGTTGCCACCCGTACCACCGGTGGTTTGTGCACCGGCATACCAGTTGACCACACTATCGCTGCCGTAATCCTGGAAGGCCACTGGTTCGATCTCGGAGATCTGAGTCGCCTCGGCGAGAATCTCGCGGAACCATAGGTTCGAAGTGGAACCAAACTGCGATTCACCTGCGGTGCCGACGGAGGAGTCAACATTGTAAGCCAGATAGGTGCGGCTCTGATCCAACTCAGGTATGCTAAAGCGGGTCGTGAGGAAGAGAATGTCTCCGGTCAAGCTGCGTTGGACGTATCCATTCGCGGCGAAGACGATGTCGTCGAAGGAACTGCCGTTCGGGCTACTGTAGATAATGTTACCTGCTTCACCGTAACCACCGGCACGGGTGATGTATCCTGCCAGCGGCTGCAGCATGGTGTATTTGCGGTCGTTGATGATACCCTCGGCCCAGATCGTATCTGCAGTCGAGCGGGTGATCGCCTTGTTCTGTAGTAGCTGAGCTTCAGGCTTCAGGCCTGCGGTGCCACCGAGGATGATGGCTTCACCTTCGCCACCGAAGATCGTGTTGATCCCACCGGATTCCGGATAGAGGGAGAAAATGTCACCATCGCGGGCGCTCTCACGGTAGAAAATAATTGCACCATGGCCACCAATCAGGATGTTGTCGCCGGAGACGCCATCGATGTAGTCGCTGCCGCCACCACCGATGATGATACTGCTGCCGAGAGCACCGAGCAGAACGTCGTCGCCACTGCCAGTCGGGCTGACCGAGTGAACCATGGACAGCTTGTTGAAGCGATTACGCTCGAAGAAGACCATATCACCAGCCAGGATGCTGTTACCCGGTGCGGCGGTTATGTAGTCATCACCCGGACCACCCGAAATCAGGTTGGCACCGGCACCACCATCGATCCAGTTGTTACCACCGAAAAGCGGATCGGTCGCCATCGCGTTGGCGGAGAGCAGGCGTTCCGCCGGCAGCGTCACATCGATTGAAACATTGCGATAGGAGGTGTAGTCGATGAAAGCCCAACCACCGAAGATCAGGTCGCGGCCGTCGTCCAGGTAACCGCCGTAGATGATATCGTTGCCATGACCGCCAATTAGGACGTCGTGCCCAATATTACCAAAGAGGTCGATCAGGTCGTTACCGCCGTAGGATGGATCCAGCGAGCGGATTCGCAGCACGGCATCGGTCGAACTGCGCTCGATGTAGCTACCGTCGCCCATGATGTGGTCGTCGCCGCGGCCACCGCTGATGATGTCGCCGCCACGGCGAACGATCACATCACCGCTGGTGTTCGAAGAGAGGCTCGGGACATCCATGCCAATCCAGCCCAGCGCTTCGAGCGTAAGGGTATCCCCATTGACGGCGCTCACGGAGTACAGTCCATCATTCGCATCGCCACTGTTAAATTCAAAGTAGGCCACTTGATCGGCGGCGAGTCCATGACCGCTCACAGTGACTTGTAAGGTCGTGCCGGAAACCGAGTACGTGCCGATCACATTACCAATGGCAGTTGCGTCGGTGCCGCCGGTACCGCCGACGATGATGTCATTGGCGCGGCTACCGATCAGCACATCACGACCACCCCACTCCGGATGTTGGGTCCAGATATCGTTGGCGTAAACGGTACCGTCGGCGCGGACAACCACGCCGTTATCACCAATGATGGTTTGTATTTTATTTTCCCAGCCGCCGTGGATGATATCGTCACCGGTACCGCCGATCAGAATGTTCTGACCACGGCTGGCTTCCGGGCGAAGCCCGCTAGCCACATTGATGCGGTCATTACTACCATAGGCTTCGTAGATTGTTTCAAGACGAAGAACCGTCTTTGCAGCATCGCGTTGGATGTAGGCGTCCGTTCCAATGATGATATCGTCACCACGGTTGCCCTGAAGGACGTTGCCCAGATCCTGAGTATTCGCGGTGTTAAAGTCATGCATCGAGCCACCGACAATTACGTCGTCGTTGCGGCCGCCATAGACTTCATCTTCGCCACCCATCGCCGGATCAGTCGACCAGAGGTGCTGTGAGTGGAAGGTAGTGAGGGTGCGTGGCTGGCGACCTGGATCGGTGTCGCTAGTCTTCGACCAAGTGCCGTTACCGTTGCGAACCAACGGAGCCGGGGCGGAAAGATCGAAGGAGGTCGGTACCAGAATCTCGAAGACCGCAACTGCGTTGTCGCCGAAGAGGACATTCTTACCGGAGGTCCCGCCCGTGATGATGTCGTTGCCGGTGCCACCGAAGATATAGTTCCGGCCATCGGTGCCGCCCTGAATCTCATCGTTGCCGCCGGAGGTATCGCTGACCTTTGACTCCATCACGCGGACAACAAGGCCGGAGTCGCGGAAGAGACGGCCATTGTCGCCGAGGATGTTGTCATTGCCCGAACCGCCGTAGACCTTATCGTTACCACCGCCGGCAATCGTCCAGTTGGTGCCACCGCTGATTGTAATCGTATCGTTGCCGAAGGCATCATCGTAGTGGGTCAGCACATCGTAGAAATTGTCGTAGTCGTAACCCTCAGCTAAATACTCAAAGCCGCGTCCGACAACAGCGTGATCACCGAGAATGAGATCATTACCTGAGCCACTGGTAATCACATCATTGCCCTCACCGCCAAGGATTATGTTGTTACCGCTGGTCGCAGTGATCGTATCGCCACTGCCCATATCGGTGGAGCGGGTAAACTCACTATCATTGAAAACTTCACCGGATACGATGCCGATCACAGTGCCGCTGTTGAACATCACCCGGCCCTGATCACCTAAGATGATATCGTCACCGGCGGCACCGCGGAGCAGGTCCGAACCGAAGCCACCGAGCAGGATGTCGTTGCCGGCGGCGGCCGTGATGGTGTCACTGCCACCGTGCTGTGGTGCGTAGGATGCGATCCAATCGAGGATCGGTGAAGTATCCGCCAGCGAGCTGGTGGTCATGATGATCGTAGCATGGTCGCCGAAGAGAACATTGTTACCGCCGCTTGCAGTGATGTTGTCGTTAGCGAAACCGCCGATCACGATATCGGAACCGTTGCCTGTTGTAATGGTGTCGTCACCACCGAGACCCGTGTCAGTCGATTGAAGTGTCAAGGTGCTGCCGCTAAAGAGAACGTCAGCGCTGTCTCCGAAGAGGACGTTATTGTTTGAAACTCCGGACAGCGTATCATTGCCCGTTCCGCCGATGATGATGGCGCGTCCACTTCCACCCTGTGCATTGTCGCTGCCAGCATTGGAATCAGAGACTAGACTGATTCCGCGATACGGTGTGAGCGACGCGTCGCGCAGGACGGTAGCGTTATCCGTGAAGATAAAGCTGAAGGTGTCACCAGCAGTCACTGAATCATCACCCGAACCGGCGATCACTACATTGTAGCCGCTGCCGGTGCTGATTGTGTCTTTACCGCCGTGCTGCACATCCGTGCTGATTACGCTGTAGACGCCATCGCGGATTCCGATCAAACCGTTATCGCCGATCAAAGTGTCATTCGCGGGGCCGCCAGTAATAGTGTCATCACCACGACCACCGATTACAGAGTTGTTGCCGCCACCGACTGTGATGACGTTGTTGCCACCCAGCGAAGGATCGATGGACTGCATGAAGGTGATGTCATTGTAACCGTCGCGCTCGATCCGTCCGGAATTACCGATGATATAATCGTCGCCGCTGCCACCGGTCACGTTGTCGTTACCGAATCCACCAAAGAGGATGTCGAGGCCGGCTGCCGCAAAGAGTTGGTCATTGCCGCCGGTTCCTGGATCGGTCGTCCAGGCATTCCATTGATCCGAGGAGCCGTCTCCAAGAACTGCTAGGCCGTGGTCACCGAAGAGGATGTTGCTGTTGGCGTCTGCAAAAAGTTGGTCATCGCCGCGGCCACCGAAGAGGAAGTCGTTACCAGTACCACCGTGGATCGTGTCGTTGCCACCGATGCCAGTTTCAATCGTCCAGGCGCGTACCGCACGACTCGCGACAATCGTTGCTGCACCCAAGTCACCGAAAATCACGTCGTCGCTGCTGCCGCCGGTGATGGTGTCATTACCAGTCCCGCCTACGATCAGGTTGTAGCCGGCTGTGCCGTTGATCGTATCATCACCGCCAACGCTGCGGTTGGTCGTATCGAAGCTGATCAGCTCGCCGGCGGCTTGATTAAGAACCAGCGATGTGTGATCGCCGAAGAGGATGTCGGAGCCGCTACCACCAGTGATGTTATCGTTGCCACCACCACCGAGCAGGAAGTTACTGCCTGCGCTTACGCTGATAGTATCGTTACCAGCTGTCGAGGTGTTGGTGCTGACGGTGCTGACCAGACCAGCGGAGAACCATTCTCCTGTCAGGGAAACCGAAGCAGTGTCACCAATCAGGACATTGTTGAAGCCTGTCGTCGCAGTGATGGAATCGTCGCCGGCACCTCCAAGTACCAGATTGAGGCTACCGCCAACGTTGATCGTGTCGTTGCCACCCGTGCCTGAGTTCGCCAGGACGCTCGTGCCGTTCACGCTACCATAGTCACCAAAAATGAGATCCTGGCCGCTGCCGCCGGTAATGTTGTCGTTTCCTGCACCACCGAAGATGATGTTGTGTCCGGAGTTACCGGTGATGGTGTTGTTGCCACCGCTGGCAGCGATGGTTTCCGGGCGGTCAAAGCTACCGTTGTCACCATAGATCACGTAGTTGCCAGTGCCGCCGTCGATGGTGTCGCTACCGGCGCCACCGCGGAGGTAACCCGTACCGCTGCCGCCGTAGATAAAGTCATTGCCTGTACCACCCGTTACGAGATCGATACCGGAGCCTGCGTAGATCGTGTTCGTGCCGGACTGACCATCGACCATGTTGTTGCCATTGGTCAGACGGATCGTGTCGTTGCCCGTACCACCAGTGATAGTGTCGTTACCGGTGCCGCCGTAGATCGCATTGTTACCTGCGGTGCCATAGATGGTGTTGTTCCCGGCCAAGCCGTAGATGATGTCGTTGCCAGTGCCACCACGTATCTCGTCGTTTCCGGTGCCACCGTAAATGGTGTTATTGCCAGCCTGACCATCAATCAAGTTGGTACCCGATCCGCCACGCAAGATAGCGTTCCCGGTGCCACCAAAGATCTCGTCATCGCCGCTACCGCCAACAACTTCGCCGCCGCCGGAACCCAGGTAAATTGTATTGTTACCCGACTGGCCTAAGACCTTGGCACTACCTGTACCAGAGTAGATAATGACATCATCGCCACTACCTGCGGTGATCTCAGCGTCAGCAGACACGCTTTCATCGATAAAGAGTAGATCCTGTCCGTCGCCCATATCACCGACAATCTTGCTGACTCCGGTAAAGCTTTGCTCATGTCCGAGGCCGCCCACAATGACGCGGTCGCCGTCCTGCGTAATGCCGTATGACTCGTCAACGATGTCCTTGTAGAGACTACCGCGGTTGCCACCGCGAGAGCCGGTATTAAGGTAGAGCGTGCCGCCCACCTGTGTCGCCAAGACCGGAGGAGGACCCCAAGACCATGCGACCGAACCACTCATCGAGATCGGACCGACACTGATTCTCAGCCGACCCTCCGCATTGGTCAGCGTGACCGAAAGACCCGCTGAAATGGAAGCGAGGTTGATGCTGATACTGAAGAAGCCGAAGGAAACCTTGAAGCGAACGCCGCCGTAGATATCGGCATCGAAACCGCGGTGTGTGAAGTTAACTGAAACACCACCATACAGCTGGAACGGACCCATCGGGATAGTGAAGTCAACCGAACCACGAACCTGGAACTCACCATTTGAATTGAAGAAGCCATCCACATTAATCTGGACGATATTAAAGAAATTGATCGAGAGTTCGTTGATCCGCGCTTCGAAGACACCATTGACAACAGTGATGGTGAGATCGCCCCTGCCCTTGAAGAGAAGGATGGACACTTCGGCGGCCACACGGACCTTGAAGCTCTGAGCCGCGACTGTCTTACCGGCGATCGTTACTGCCGAGTTACTGGTATTGATCTCTAATGTGAAGATACCCTCCATGGTGATTGGGCCCAAACTGAGTCGGCGGCTGATATCGATGGAAAGCACGAGATTGCCGGAACTTGTAATCAGCGCACCACCGACAGCTTGCATACTACCGAAGGCACCGAGCGTAAAGCTCGCATTCATTTCGATCAGCAGTCCGTTACCATCGACCTGAATCTTGAAGGAGCCCTGCAGGGTAATGAAGCCGGCTATGACCAGATTACCACCGATTAGCATTGAGAAGCTATTGGCAGTGACCGTGCCGTTCTTGAATCCGCGGATATTTCCATTCTCCGTATTGATGTCGAGCATGCGGACGGTCTGCGCGCTACCGGTTGTATTCAGCAACAACTGCGCCTGCGCGTTGAACTCAAATCCGGTAAAGCCCCCGGAGAGTGCGATGCCAAGCCCACCGTAAATACCCGCGTCGATGATCGCCAGACTACCCACAGCTGCCGCCGTGATAAGTGGCATGCGAAGAGTGGCATCGATCGCCAGCTCGATTCCGTCGGAACGAATTTCCAATCCGAGGTTGCCATCCAAAGTAACCGCATCGTCGAAGAGACCAAGCGAGCCGTTGATGGTCAGACGGAACGCAGTGTTACCTGCGACAGTAATGCCGCCCCGGATGTAAGTTTCAGAACCTGTGTTGAAGGCGAGAATACCAGAGCCCTGTAGGCGGGCGACTGATCCGAGATTTACATCCAAGCTTATGTTGAGCCCCATCGCCACGACCAAACCACTTGGCCGATCGAGAATCGCAAAGGCACCCTCGACCTTCAGTTCAGCTAATCCGATATCGAGGAGCATCAGCGCGTAAGCATCGAATCCCTCTTCGTTCACCGTCAGGTCAAGTTTACCCTCCATATTGATGAAGCCAAGCAGTGTCAGACTGCCACCGATCGAGAAGCGTAGGGTAAAGCGATCCACCGTACCGGTGGTTGTTCCCGTCACATTGCCATTTTCATCGGCGACCAAGAGGAGAACTTCCTGCGCCTGATTCGTTGTATTGATTTGGAAGAGCACGTTTCCGGAAATCACCACCGGCCCTAGATCCATGATCTTGGAGCCGGTCGGCGCACCGATCTGTATCGAGCCATAAATACCACCGTTGTCTCCGACGATGATGCCAAGCGTGCCCGCAGCCGACAGCGGCTCTAGAAGCGGCATATCCAGAGTCATGTTTAAATTGAAGACTGTTCTCAACGCATTGCCTTCAAAGCTGATGAGCATACTAAAGCTACCCGTCAGTTCAACCAGACCCAGTAAGCTCAGTCGTGCATTCACACCTCGAACCGCAAAGTAAACGTCGGATGGCGTGGTGGATCCCGGCGGAATATTACTAATCTCTATGATCGCCGGCAGGTTCCGGCTCAACTGGAATTCTTCAGGCACCTCATATTGAACAACCTGCCCGGTGGTATTAACCGTCAGTTGCAGCAAGTCGACTGTGAGCGACATACCGGGCACACCGATACTCATATTCTCGATCTGCGCGTCCGCAGCCAAGCCGCGACTGTCAATGACAACCAATACTTGTGCATCGCCTTCGATAAATGTCGCAATATTGGCAGAGGCATCAATGAAGAGAGTGAACGCATCGCCGGTTAATTCCATCGCCACTGCACCATCCAGTGTCGCGATATCCATTAGGTTAAACTCTGCCTCGCCCTGAATGCGGACTAGTCGCTCGTCATACTCCAGTATGATCGGATTGTTGATGTCACCTGTATCAAGGAAGTAACCAGTCTGGAAGCCTTCCTCCAGTGTTTCGCCATCTCTCAAGACTCCCTTTTCGACGCTGCCATCGTCATTCACACGGTAGGTAGATCGACTAAAGTCGACCACAGACATATCCACACTGAGCACTTGGTTCAGTTGGAACATCAGGTCACGAATCTCCGCTGTGAGGAAGCTTTCCGTTCCGACAAGGCCTGCCTCATCCAGGCTGGCATCGACTGCGAAGAAGACTCCGAGGTCGGTGATTGAAGTATCCAGCATCATGACAGCACCAATCGATAAGTTGTCGATCGCGATACCGATCGCGCTGCTATCACGGACGGTTCCGTCAATCCGATTCGTTGCCGCATTGACAGCCCAGTAGCCGCCGATGCCAGCAAAGGCGTAAACATTGGTCAACCCGAGCGCCAGGGAAGTAACAGATCGCTCTTTGCCGTTCGCTGTGATGACGGTCTCGCTACTCTTGGTGAATGCCATCGAACCAGCGACTTGGAGAACCCCAAGGATATCACCGTGTATGTATTCCGCCTTGGCTTGGATGATCTCTGAATCGAAGTCCAGGTAGATCTCACGTCCTTCAAATCCGGTGCTGATTTCCAGCCCATTTTCGCCAAAGACCGGTCCTATCAAGTCTCCGAGGATACCTTCATCCCAAGAAGGATAAACAAGGTCTAGCAACGGCGCGATGTCTTCAAGACCTGGCAGCGGCAGGCGGGTCTGGGTGAAGTCAATGTAAGGCAATGGCAGGATCGCCAGAGCTGGAGGCATACCCTTAATGTAGCTCGTGTTGATATTGACTTCGATGCCCTCGACCCGGACATCCATGAAGTCTTCAAAGCCAACGAGCCCAGCATAGTCGACTGTGGCCTTAACCGCGATATATGTTGGCAACACGTTTTCCAGACCAGGTATGACTAGTCCGCCGAGTCCCGTGGGCTTAAGCAATGCCATTCCGAAGGTGGCATTCTCAATCGAGAGACCGACCAGGCCGTCGTGATCAATTGGAGGATCTGCCGTCTCACCGTCACCATCTCCACCGGTATCGCCCTCCGGACGGAACTGAGCCGGAATCTCACTGAACTTGAAGTCGCCGATACCGGCAAATCCGCGCACATCGATCGCCCCGATAGTCATGATCTCGACGTCATGATAAATCCGGTCGATGGTTAAGGGGAGGATGCCCTCGGTCAAATCCGCGAGGAGTCCAGAATTCGCTGCAACAAAGGTTTTCTGCTCGCCTTGCGAGAAGACAAACGAACCTTCGAGGTATAGGAATTCGGCGACAGCAATCTGAGCCCAACCCACCTTGGCGCGGATGCCGATACGATTATCGAAGTCGATGAATACGGAATCCCCACCTGTGGCCAGTTCCAGACCTTCCCCTCCGAAGCTAGCTTGGTAGTCGATGTAGGCCGCTGTAAATTGGAGGGTCTGGACTTCCAGCGCGTTGACTACAAATGGTTCCAATGCAGTGGAAAGCGACCCCGGTGTGTACGGAGGTGCAGGCGGAACAGGGTTCGGTGGTGGCGGTGGTGGTGCCACTGGCGGCGGGAAGAAGTAGTTCATCTCGACAGAAACCGCGAAAAGATTGGCTCGGAAAACGTCTCCAAGTCCGACCAAACCGGCCTGTTCTACATTGAATTTCAAGCTTCGGTAACCCGTCGACCAGTTGATCAAGCCAAAGTCCACATTGCGGGCGAAGATACCGACCGTATCACCGGAATCCCCTTCACCGAAGTAAGGCGTGCCAAAGCCGAGGAAAGCATCCACTCCCGTTCCGGCGACTGAGAAGTATTTCATGATTGGCAGTTTGCCAGTCAGGAGCCCTTGCGTCACCATCGTCGCACCATTGCGCGAACCGAGGCCGAAGCCGAAGTCACCACTGAGGTGGAGGAAGTTGGCAATGCTGATCAAGCCACCCTTGATATAAACTGCCGTTTGTGCGCCTAGACTGCCCGGTGTGTCGATCGAGACAGTGCCATCGCCAAGCGGAAGTTCCAAATCAAACTCGCCAATGTTCAGACCAAACCCGAGCGGCACTTCCAGTGGCTTCGCCTCAAAGTCGATCACCCTTCCGGAAATATCGGCGGTATTGATCACAAGTTCAACACTGTCCGCTTGAAGCGCGATACCCGGCACACCGACCAAGCCAATAAAGTCACTACGGGCAAACCCGGTTACCCAGACGGATCCAGTGGTCGGACTCAACACAACCGCAGCCGCAATCGTCAAGTTATCGATCTGTAGGCCTACGCCACCAAAGCCAGCGAAGATATCAATGCCAGTGATAGCAAAGCTCGCGTAGACAACTTCTGTGCTAGAACCATCGTCGAGTATTAGCGTTTCAAATTCAAGTTGCAGATCGATCGACTTCTCGAACTGTACGATATCGAAGAGGTTTATCTCGAAGTCACCGATGAACTGGAAGATACTGCCAAAGTCCGGCAGCTCAGGGAACTCCATCGAGATATCCAAACCTTCCAGGTTCAGCTTCGGCAGGTTGACGAAGAACTCGTAGATAGAGAGGTTCGCCCAATCGATGTCTAGGTCTGGGAACTGCACGGATAGCTCGGCTAATGTCAGATCCGGCCAATCCACATCGAAGTCCGGCAGGGTGATGGAGAGCCCTGGTAGATCTAGGGCGGCCAACTCAGCTAAAAGATCCGGCAGGGTCAGGCTGCTCCAGTCGATGTCAACATCCGGGAACGCTAGACTCAGGTCCGTCATCGAGAAGTCCGGCAGGCCGAGATCCAGGCCGATGTCAGGCATCGTAACATTCAAATCGAAATCAGGGATACCAAAGTCAATCGGAGAGAGATCGAAGTTGATCGCCAGTCCATTTGCCGCGAGCTTGAAGTAGCCGAGCGTCAGGTCGGTAGCCGAGAGGTCGATGCCCGGTAAGCCAGTGAAGCCGATTTCGCCGACGGCAGCATCCAACAGCGTCCACTCCTGATCCGGATCCTCTACGCCGGTATAAATCGCCAGCCCCAGATCCAGATCACTCACAAAGAAGCCGATGCGGTCGAGGGTGTCATTGCCCGGGAAGCCCAGGAAGCCGTTGGCACCCGAGGCCGCGAGTTCAATCGCATTCACTTCCAGTTCTGAACCGTCACTCAGAAATAGTGTTTTAGTAGCCACGCTAAAGTTGAAACTGCCATCGACGGTCAATACGCCGAGGAAGTCGAGCGTCAGGTCGCCCTGGATGCCGAGTCGTGCACCGCTCAAGTCGATCTCGATATCCGAAAGTTCGCCACCGACCTCGATAGGACCGATCGCCGCACCTAAGCCATCCTTTAACTGCAGCGGATTACTGGAGTAGTCCGCCGTCACCCCATCGAGAGCCGCAGTGTTGATCGCCAACTGCATATTCTCGGCGCTGACATTGAAGATATCACTTCCGGCAAAGCCGACCGAGTCAGCTTCTGCGACTGCTGAGACCCAATAACGGCCGAACGTCAGCGGATTCACATCGACTGCGATTGCGATGCCGAGTTGTGCGTTATCCAGGTTCACTCCGACACCGCCATAACCCGCGAAGAAGGAGATGTCGCTTTCAGAGAAGGTAAAGATGCCTACCTCCGTTGTGCTGCCGTCACTCAGATCAATCGTCACAAAGGTCTGGGTGATGTCCAGATCGACCTCGATATTGATCAAGTCGAAGGCGCTGACAGTGAAGGTGCCTTTGAAGATAAGGAGCGTCGCATCTGACTTCTGCATTTCATAAACGAAGCCGTAATCGGAAATTTCGAGTGGAGTGCCTGTCTCTTCGCTGAAGTCGACCAGAGTACCACCGGCGGCCTGACGATTCATCGCGAGCACGATATCAGTACCGGAAATCTCAAAGTCATCGATGCCGATCAGACCGACGGCACCAATTTCGGCCTTCATCGATGACCAGATACGAGCCGTCTCACCTTCGGCCGGCTCTGTTTCAGTCATCGTCAGAATCAGTGCGCTCGCATCGGTGATGCCGAAGCCGATCGCATCGTCCTCACCGGGATTGAAGCCCACGAAGAAATTCACGTTGGTCGCACCCACCGCAAGCATATCGACTTCGACGACTTCGCCCGTGTTCAGCGTGACCGTTTCTTGAGTCTGCTCGAAGATGACATTGGCCTCGATATGGATCACATCGAAGGCGGTGATCTTCACATAGCCGAGCGCCTGAACATAGCCGAGCGGCTGACCCGGCATCGTCATGATCCGTGTGCTTTCAGTTCCGAAGGTATTACCCAGCGCAGCGGATTTCTCAAAATCAATTGTTGTACCATCAATCGGCACCGGAATACGTATCTGTGTAGTCGGCTCCGGAATCAAAATAAAGGCCTGCAGGTTGATCTTGATTTCCAGATTTTCACCACGGATCTCGATTCCGGGCACACCTTCCATCGCGATCAATCCGGCTTCAGCTTCGACCGCAATCCAGTAGCGGCGCAGCTCTTCAACAACCGCTTCCTTTTCGCGAAGGAAGACAAAGGTGAAGGCCACATCCTCCATGACTATTCGTGGACCATTCGGCACACCGACAAAGGCATTCAATTCACCGGCACCTATAGTAAAGCCTTCCACGGTAACCCGGGTGAGGAGCGACAGGACATCGTTCTCTGCGCTGCTGTCGATTTGGGTGTCATCTTCAGGGACGATGAGCTCATCCAGTCCTGGGACTTCGATGCCACCGTTCACGATATTGAGCGGGCTCGCATGAGATAGTTCGACTTCACTTTCAACAATGAGCTGGAAGGCGAAGGTGCCGGAAACATCGAAGAAGTCGGCGATACGAAGTCCGATGTTCATCTCCGCACCCACGAAGCGGCCCTTGCCACCTTCGATGTCCATGATGAACGTGTCTTCGGAACCAATTGGGTTACCCAGAAGATCATTGGTCCGCGCGAAGTCGACGACCGAGCCATCATCGCTGAAGCCCCAGTTCAGGAGAATTTCAACATTCTCGACATTCTTCACTTCAAAGTTCTCGGTCGGGATACCGACAAAGCCAATCTCATCGGCTTGGGCCTGCGCACCGAACCAGCTGCGGCCACCTTCCTTCTCGGTGATGTAGGAGAAGCCAAAGGCAATGCCCTCCGCAATAAAGCCGACTCGTTCCTCTGGATCCGGGTCGTTGAGTCCGACGAAGATATTAATATTCGCACCGGTGAAGGTGATGGTCTCAGCCTCAACGACCGACTGCTGCAGTCCCTTGCGGACGACCACTTCAGTGTCGGTCTTCTTAAATTCAATATCACCTTCAATCGTAATGACGTCGAAGATGTTGATATCCACACCAAGCGCCTTGAAGGCGATGGTATTGGTTCCGATGGACTCGGTGAAGGCGTAGGTCACGCCGAGCACATCAAGTTCGTCACCGGCTTCAATCGAAGTGGTCTCGTTGGTGAACTGAACCACCACCTCATTCACATTCGCATGCAGAAGATCACCTAGTCCAGATTCGAATCGACCGCCCGAAGTGGCAAACACCAGTTGATCCCCACCTTGCATGAAGCCGAATTTCGCATTGACCACACGAACATAAGCCGGACCGATTTCCAGGGCTGCGGTGATACCCTCCCCTGTCGCGGTCAGATACTGGACATCGTCGATTGTCGTGATGCTAAATCCGAAGGTGCCGCGAAGCGTAACGAAGCCGGCGACATCAATAACGATCGAAGCGCGTACGGCGATAGAGAAGACGCCCGCCATATCAAAGGATACCGTGCTGCTTGGGCCAACCAGCACGGAAACCGGATCGGCCTCAAAGTCGATCACGCTGTCATCACTGGCTGCTGTGTTGATCTCAACCTGGATGTCATTGACCTCGGCAGTGAACATTGGGATGCCCACAAAGGCGGCCGACTCCACACTGGCCTTTAGGGCGACCCAGCTGCGCGAGCCATCCACTTCATTAAAGATACCGATCGCAAATCCGGCGTTAGTGAGTTCGAAGCCCACTCCATTGACGCCAGCAAATGCATTGACGTTGGACGCACCGACCGTGATGACATCGACTTCGACGTCTTCCTCGCCAACACGAACAGTTTCACTGCGACTGACAAAGGCGAAGTCACCGGAAACGGTGAAGAAGCTGAAGAGGCTAATCCGGATGCTACCGCTGGCTTGAATCAGCTGACCGTAGTCACCATCCATGTCGATCGTCTCGGTGCTGTCCGGACCCGTCACGATAGAGTAGCTCTCTTCCGAGAAATCGATCACCGTCTCGTCCGACGCTTCGAGATTCACTTCCAATCCGAAATCAGTGACCGCAAGTTCCAACCCAGGGATACCGACCACTTCAACCGCGCCAACCGTGGCCTGCAGTGCAGTCCAGGTGCGACTACCTTCCTTCTCACTGAAAATGGCCAGAGCCACACCGCCGTTGGTCAGGCGAAGACCAAGCTCATCGCTCTCACCTTGATTGAATCCGACAAAGGCATTCACGTTGCTGGCCCCGATTGTAAGCACGTCCATCTCAACCAAGCCCTCGTCGCCCACATAAAGTGTGGTCGAAGCGCTACGGATACCGAAGTCACCACTGATGGAAATAAAGCCGCCGATATCGAAGACCAGACTACCGGTCAGTTGCAGCAGTTCGCCGTCTGCACCATCCATATTCAGGTCGATCGTATCGACTGGTCCGGTCAAAATCGTCAGAGCGTCCTCGCTGAAATCAACAACGCTATCATCTGAAGCAGCCAGATTGACTTGCAGCTCGAGCGTATTCACTTCGAGCGTCAATTCAGGCACACCGACCAGAGCCGCCGATTCGATTGTACCACGGGTTGCCACCCAAGAGCGTGAACCTTCCTTCTCGGACATTATAGCCAGACCAAACTCAATCGTACTCACCTCAATACCAACGCCGTCGTAACCAACAAAAAGGTAGCCGTCACTCGCACCGACTGTGAGCAAGTCGACTTCGACTGTGCTTCCGTCATCCAGCGTCACAGTGTCGCTCTTGCTGACGATGGCGAAGTTCCCGGAAAGGATGACAAAATCGAAGAGGTTGAAGGTCACCGTACCAACGGCCTGTATCAGCTCACCGTCTGCGCCATCCATATCCAGCGTCATCGAAGTGGTCACGCCGGTCGGTACGATCAGGTTGTCCGAACTAAAGTCGATCACCGTGTCGTCCGAAGCTGCCAGATTCACCTCAAGGCCAAAGTCTGTCACCTCAAGGGTCAGGCCATCGACCCCAACAAAGGCCGCACTACCCACGGTCGCTTGGAGTGCCGTCCAGGAACGTGCCCCACCGACTTCGTCCATCAGCGCAAGGGCCACATTCACATCGGTCAGACGAAGGCCGATCTCATCATCGCTGCCAGCTTTGTAGCCGGCGAAGGCATTTACGTTGCCCGCCCCGATGGTCAGCAGCTCAACCTCGACGGTGGTGTCGGCATCGAGCGAAACCGTTTCGGTCTGGGAGCGGAAAGCGAGGTTGCCCTCAATCGTAATAAAGTCAGCTACATTGAGAGCGGCATTCTCAACCGCAACTTCAAGCAGGTCGGTAGCGGCTTCCATTGTGCCGAAAGTGTAACCGATACCAGCCACAGAAAGCGCTTCATCCGTGTATGCGTTGCCGGTCTGATTCATCCGTAGGCGAACGATCTCTGCACTCAGACCAATGTTTGCAGGCAGATCAACGAAGAGCGAACCAGTGGCTTCGAGGACAATCTTACCCTCGCTATCGATCACCATACCGAGAGAGCCATTTTCCACCCCAGCGGCAAAAGCACCGATCTCGATACCGGCTTCGACGTCAGTCGCGACCATCGTCACTTCATCGGTCGTGCCATCGACGCTGATACCGAAGTTACCGCGCAGATAAATCACATCGGCCAAGTTTACATTCAGACCTGTTACGCTCATCGCAAGGTAGTCGACAGCCACAGGAAGGTGCTGGAAGGTGTATCCTAGGGCACCGATCGTCAGCGTCTCACCGACCAGATCGAGCCCGTTCTCATTGTAGCCGAGGTAAACCGTTTCTGCAGTTGCGCTGGCGAAACCAGCTCCGTCAAGGAACATGCTGCCCGAACCTTCAAAGGCAATTTTCGCATCGCGGTAAACCAGGCCGAAGCTGCCGTTGCGGATGCCGGCGGATACCGCACCAGCGGCAATCGTCGCATTGACGTTTTCACCGACCGCGGTAAATTCATCACCGACCAGAGAGAATCCGAAGTCACCTTCAAGTGTGACCACATCAAGGAGGTTGGCGGAGAAGCCGTAAGCGATAAAGGAGACTGTGCTCGCGGCGATTGCATTATTGAAAGTAAAGGTACTGCCGAAGATATCGATTTCGGTCGCTGCCGCGATCGTAGTATCCGCATTCGTATATTGAACCGTGATCGAGTCAGCGCCTACGTTGGCAAAGTCACCCAGACCCAGCGAGAAGGAGCCACCCGAAACTTCGAAGCCGAACTGATCGCCTTCCATAAAGAGTCCGAAGTTCGCACCGTCGACGCGTGCGTATACAGACTCGGAAAGATTCAGCGCGGCGCTGATGTCTTCACCGATCGCGAGTACCTGGCCGCCGGTGTACTGGAAGCTGACCGAGCCACTTATTGAAACAAAGTCGCTGACAAAGAATTCAAGATCCTCACCACGGAAGGCATATATGTCATCGGTGGTGCCGTAGTCAATCGAACCAATGGTGCCACCGAAGTCCACCGTCTGGATACCCGTGGTGTTGACCCAGGCACTCAGGCTGCCACCGAGTGTGATGCCGCTGACGCCGAGCAGGTCAGCATCGCCGCTTGCGTAAAGCGCGAACTGGCCGCCAGTACTATCCGTGTCGATGAACATCGCGAGATCGATATTGCTGACCGCAACACCAACTGCCGTCGCACTGACCGAACCGTCGGAGCGGAGATAAGGCCCATCGCCGATGAAGGCATAGGCGTCGGTCGCAATCACCGTAAAGCTGTCGGGGACGCGAGTCAGCGTCAAATCGCCGCCAAGTGCCATCACACCGCCCATATCGATGGCAACGTTTTCGGCAATGAATTGGATGAATGGTGTGGTGCCGTCGCCCACTTCGTCCGTGCTGAATTCAAGATTCACTTCTTCGCCGCCCACGGTGGCCGATTGTGAGACCGCGCCGGTAGCTGCGTTGTAGCGCAGAGTCATTAATGAACTGGCGGTCAAGCCATCGATACCAACGAACTGAACACGGCCGGTGATGTAACCACTCATCACGCCATTGTCATCGTAGAAGAAAGCGCGACCGTCAGTTAGTTCGATACCAGTGCGGGTCGCACTGATGTTGTCGCCGACAAAGGCTTGAACTTGAGTGCCGACGACCAAAGTGGAACTACCGCTGGCAAAACTGAATGTACCCGAAATCTCGATACCGGGGAAGTTGAACTCAACGTCGGCCTCAATCCAAAGTTCAGAGGCATTCGGACCGGTCGCGGCCAACTCGATCGTACCAAATGGACCGCTCGTGCTGATGGCCTCGCCGGTGTTGTTGAAGAACATCTGAACCTGTGCACCGGCATCGATACCGGGCAGTGCAGCGCTGGCAGTAAATATCAGTCGACCGGCCAGACCGTCACCAGGAAGGATCACGAAGACACCCGAGGCATCCTCCACCGCGATAGAAGCTCCGCCGGTACCTTCACCGTCGAAGCCACCAATCAATTCCATTTCAGAGAAGACGACCGTCATGACATCGCCGGCATCGGTGGTCTCACGCTGGAAGGCAATGTTGCCCTGCAGGCTGAAGCCATACATACCGACTGTCACTGGTGAAGCAGAAAGGTAGAGATACGGACCAGCCGGTGTTTCCAGAGTAATGGTTTCACCTTCGATTACAAAAGTCTCATCGATATCGCGATCCATGCTGTTGAAGCGCACGTTAAAGGCCGTTGCGGTCAGGGTCAGACCCGGCACTCCGCTAAGCAGTGCGAGATCACCGGTCAGTGTAGCAGCAATACCTTCAGAGGTCAGCAGCATACCTCCGAAACCAGCGGTGAAGGCGAGGAGGTCCACTCCGTCAATCGATACGGTCAGACCGAGGTTACGACCGTAGACACGGAACTCTTCTGTCGCGGCGCTGCGCTCCAGCACCACATCACCAGTCATAATAAAGAAGTCGGCCACATTGAGCGAACCGTCGAAGGTCACCACAATGTCGTCGGCGGAATTAAGCGTGAAGGTTGCGTCACCGCTCAGGGTCACCACATCGGCCACTGAGGCATTCAGCGACTCAACTTCGATGCCGAGGAAGTCTGCTTCGATTTCTTCCGTGAAAAGGTATTCAATGCCATCCACTTCGATCATGGTGTTGCCCGCAACTGTCGTAGCCGCATTGGTGTAGCGAACCACCACGTTCCCCGCAGTCACACCGCCAAGTGGTTGCAGGAGAACCGCCAGCGAACCACCGCTGGTTTCGAAGGCCAGTGTGTCGGCTGTCACGATCAAACCGAAGTTCGCACCGCTCACGCTGACTTCGACGCCTTCGGCTGCCTTTAGGGAAGCGGAGACGTTTTCGCCGATGGCAATAAATGTTTCGACTCCACCAGGTGTCGTGCGGCTGAAAGCAAAAGTACCGGAAAGGCCGACGAAGCCTGCAACGTCGATGGTCAGCTCACCGCGAATGCTGAGTAGCTCACCGAGACTGGCTTCCATCTCAAGATCCTGTGACAATCCCGGGCCGGTGACGATCGTGACCGGGCTGGCAGCAAAGTCGATCAGGCTGGCATCGGCCGCCGGTGTGTTGATCTTCACTGCAAGGTTTTCGACCGAAAGGGTAAACTCGTCGATCCCGACGAAGCTGGCGTCGGTGATGCTCGCTTGTAGTGCCGTCCACACTCTATCGCCGGATTGCTCAGCAAAGATACCGAGCGCAAAGTCGATTTCATTCATGCTCAGTCCGATGGCGTCAGCCGTTCCACCGTTGACACCGACGAAGACCTCGGTGCCACCACCGCCAAGGCTGAGCATGTCAGTCATCACGGTGTTGCCATTACCGAGGGTAACTTCGGTTTGTGAAGATTCGAAGCCAAGCGAACCGCTCACTTGGAAGAAGCTGAAGAGATCGATCTCGAAGTTGCCGGTCACGCGAACTAGTTGGCCATCGATGCCATCCATAGTTAGTGTGTATGTGCTGTTTGGACCCGTCAGGACTTCAACCGGCTCAACTGCAAAGTCGATTACGAGATTCGAATCTGCATTCGGAATGATGTCGTCCTGCGGAATCGCTTCACCGGTCTGTTCCAAACTTAGAGCAGCAGACACAGCATCCGGCGTCACAGTAAGTTCCATCAACGGGAGATCCTGTGCGCCCAGGGCACCGCGGAAGATCACATCAAAATAAGCACGGCCAAAGCGTTCGACGCGGAAACTCCAACCGTCCACGTCGGCAAAGGCGGCTGCCAGAGCGTCGACGATATCGCCGGAGCGGGCATCGAAGCTAAGCGCTTCGGTGGTGTAGGTTTCACCATTAAAGAGCAGGCTTAATGTGTAGGTGCCGGAACCTTCGGAATCGATATGCACCCGTTGCACTTCATTGACGGCAGGGGTCGACTCAACTTCTACGGTTTCCTGAGTAAAGCCGCGGGTCTGCACGATCAAAGTGCCGCGTACCGCATCAAGCTCCGGTGTCACGATCAGGCGTTCCAGATCGATACCATCGAGATCGCCGCCGAAGAGGATGCTCCATTCATTGCTACCGGTCAGCTCGACGAAGACTTGGCCACCGATTGGAGCCAGTGCAGTATTGAGGGCTGACTCGATCGCAGCGGCATCCGAACCAAATGCAAGTTCCACCGTGGTATAGGTCGTGCCCTCGTAGCTCAGGCCAAGGGTGTAACCGCCAATTGCCTCGGAGTTAACCTGAAGCTCCTGAACCGCACCAGTCGTTTCGGTACTGGTTTCGGTCGCGCCGCTGGAGCCTTCGCGAACTGTCGATGCGACGACGGTTACATTGCTTGAGGAAACAACCTCGATTTGCGGCACGTCCTGATAAGCCAGGTTCCCGGTAAAGGTAATTTTGTAACGGGGCGCGGCCGAAGTTGAAGTCTGGTCGAAGACCACGCGGACGTTGCCCTTCTTAATTGTGGTCAATCCCTCAAGCGCATTCTGGATCAGGGCGCGGTTGTAAGTCGGGCTGTTGACCGAAAAGTCGATTAGACCTGTGCGTAAACCATTAAAGGAAAGTTCGTAGCGTGTGCTGGTTGAGCGGAAGCCATCACTGAAAGAAAGAAGCTGTTGCTCGCGAACCGTGCCTCCACCTGTCGTTGTTGTGGTTGTCACTGTGGTGCCACGAACAACGGTCGCGACCGAAGCTTCCACGCCGGGCAGATTCACCGTAAGTTGAAGATCGCTGAAGTCCTGACCCGCTGCGCCGTTGATGAATTCTATCACGAAGCCATTCGCCCGGTCACCGGTCACTTCAACATTACTGCGCGAACCCACAGCCGCAAAATCGCCAATCGCTTGAACCAGCAGATCGCGGATATCCGCATCAGTATCTTCCGTAGTCACGATGATACGGTGGGTAGTGATGCCGCGTAATACTAGGTCAAGGTAGCCGGACTGCATATCCGTTTCGAGCTCAAGCACGGTGTTGACCGTTTCGACCTCGCGGGTCTCATTGACCACCTCATTGGCACCAGCAATTCGCTCAATAATCGTCGAGGTCACATCGGGGCCTTCCGCACTTACAGTCAGTGCAGTCAAATCCTGTCCGAGTAGATCACCGCCAAAAGTTAGAGTGAAGCCATCCGAACGCGTGCCGGTCACTGAAATATTACCAGCACCAATCGCAGCAATGCTTTCGAGCGCTTCGGTCAAGCGGCTCCGCAGTGTCGTATCGGTATCGCCACTTGCCACCGCAACCGAAGCACTTGCGCCATCGAGATCAAAAATCAGTGTGCCCGTACCCATATCTAGGTCGAGCGTGAGGATTGTCGGAGTCAACACATCGTCCTGTGGAATAGGCGCGCCTTCCGAGCCGATGTTTTGATTGATCTGAACGAGGACTGTATCAGCCGCTACAGTGAGTCCATCCACACCCACGAAGGCCACACTACCTACCGTGCTTTCAAGTGACATCCACTTGCGGGCCGGGTTTGTCTTCTCCGTCACCAGCAGCAGCGCGAAGTCAGCCTGCGCCAAATCGAAACCGATATCACTGATTCCGGCAAAAGCATTCACCTGATTCGCGCCGATCGTGATCATGTCGACCTCGACCGTGCTACCATCGGAAAGACGTACTTCCCCACTTTTGCTGACGAAGGCGAAATCACCGTCCACGCGGAAGAGGCTGGCCACTTCCAGTTCCAGACTTCCGGAGACTTGAATCAGCTCACCATCGGCTGCATCCATCGTGAAGCTCACGGTGTTACCGCCGCCCACGGCTACGTCGTAATTCTCAACACTGTAGTCAACCACTGTATCATCCGATGCCGCGAGGTTCACTTCGATCCCGAAAGTCGTCACGGCCAGAGTCAGACCAGGCACACCGACGACGGCAACACTGCCAACGTCACCCTGCAGGGTCACCCAGTCACGGTCGCCACCGGTTTCTGCAAAGAGGCCAACTGCAAAATTCACATCTGTAAGCGATAGTCCGATCGCGTTGTCGGTACCACCATTGTATCCGGCAAAGGCGCTCACGTCGCTGGCACCAATGGTCAGGGCATCCACCGCGACAGCGGCACCGCCGACATTGACCGAGCCGGCTTCGGCGCGAATCGCGAAGTTACCGCTTACTTGGATGAAGCCGGCAATATTCAAATCAGCGCTATCCACCGTGAGTTCCTTCAAGGTGGTCGAGGCAGCCATCTCGACAAAAGTGTAATTAACCGCAGCCGCTTCAATCAGCTCACCGGTATAGGCCGTACCCGTCTCGTTGAAGCGGAGTGTTACGGTTTCGGCACTCAGTGAGATATCACCGGGCAGCGTCACCAGTAGGCCGCCCTGTGCTTCGAGAGCACTCTTGCCAGCGGCATCCACGATCCAGCCAAAGGAGGCATCGACCACACCGGCTTCAAATCCACCAGCTGCCAGACCGGCATCGATTCCGGAACCGACGATGATCAACTCGCCGGTGGCGTCATCTGCGCTGAAGCCGAAGTCACCTCGTAGATAAATCACATCTGCCAAAGTCGCTTCCAAACCTTCGACACTCACGGCGAGGTAGGTCGCGGAAGCGGGCAGATATTCAAATGTAAAGCTGAGATCACCGATCTCCAAAGTTTCGCCAGCCAACGCCTGACCGGACTCGTTATAAGCGAAGGTCACACGGGACGCTTCGACGGAAGCCAGCCCGGCAATGCTCATGGCCACCGCACCGCTGCCTTCAATGGCCAGCGCGCCATCCTTGTAGACCAGTCCCATCTCACCATCGGAGAGTCCGGCACTGGCTGCATCGGTACCGACCGAAGCGGATACCTCGCGACCGATTGCAATCAGTTCGCCAGCCTCAAGCGCAAATCCAAAGTCACCGGACAGACTGGCGATGGAAAGCAGTTCAACCGAAAGACCGTAAACTTCGAAGGCCACCACCCCGGAGGCGATTTGCAGATCATAGGTGTAGGTGCTGTCGTTCACACCGACCTCAGTTCCCTCTGCGATGAAGGTGTCTTCATTGGTATAACGAACCACGACTTCATCGGCCGTCACGTTGGCCAGTGGTCCCATCTCAAGAGCGAAGCTGCCACCGGACACTTCAAAGCCGAAAGCGCCGTTGCCCATGATCAATCCGAAGTTCGCACCTTCCACCCGGGCGTAGACATCAGCCGCGGCACTCAGCGAGGCGGTGATGTCGGAGCCGACCACCACGATATCACCGTCAACGGTGAAGAAGGAAAGGTCGCCACTGATCTCGACAAACCCATCGATAGCAAAGATGAGGTCCTCGCCAACAAAGGCGTAAATGTCACTGGTCGTGCTGTAGTCGATCGCACCGATCGCACCACCAAAGTCGACCACTTGATCACCGGTCGTGTTGACCCAAACGCTGAGGCTACCACTTAAGGTGATACCTGGCAGACCGGTCACCGAAGCATCACCGGATGCATGGAGTGCAAAACTGCCACCCTCGACATCCGTATTGACGAGGAAAGCAAGGTCCAAATTGGCCACACCGGCACTCACCGTGCCCGCAGTCATGGAGGCGTAGGCATTGGTCGCAGTGACCACAAACTGTTGTCCCTGACGGGTAAATTCGAAATCGCCACTCAGCGCAATGGCTCCACCGAAGTCCAGCTCCAGATCATTGGCGATGACTTGGATGAAGGCATTACCCGCTGTATTCACTTCTTCTTCACTGAACTCGAGCGCAATTTCCTCGCCCCCCACTGTAAAGCTTTGGCTGATCGCGGTGGTCGCATTATTATAGCGAAGTGTCATATCAGCAGTCAGGGTCAGGCCATCGATGCCGACGATCGTGACGGAGCCGCTGATGTAACCGCTAATCACACCTTCGTCCTCATAGAAGAAGCCACTGCCATTGGTCAGTTCCAGTCCGATGCGACCGCTGATGTTATCACCGACAAAGGCTTCGACCTGCGAGCCGATCACCACCGTGCTGCTACCGCTCGCGTAGGTGAAGATGCCGCTGACTTCGAGGCCAGGCATCGAGAGGCTGAGTGCGGCTTCTACCCAGATAGTCGACTCAGCTGGACCAGTCGCCGCGATTTGAACGAGACCACCAAGTGTCTCGACTTCCACCGCACTACCGGTGTCGTTGAAGAAAAGTGTCACTGCGGCACCCGCATCTATAAACGGAAGGGCCACATCGGCTACAAAAGCAAGACGACCCACCACACCCGCGTCCGGTAGGATCACAAAATCACCATTCGCATCCGTCACACTCAGCACCTCGCCTCCGGTGCCCTGACCGGAGAAGCCGGCTGCAATGCTCACTTCATTGAAGCTGATGACCATCAGTTCGCCACCAGCAACGGTTTGACGCTCAAAGGCAATGTTGCCCTGCATACTCAGACCAACCAGCGAGAAAGTAATATCATCGGCTCGCAGCGCGAGGAATGGCCCGCCCGGGGTCTCCAGCTCCAGAGTCTCATCACCCACGGTGAAGGTTTCACTGACCGCCGTTTCAATCGTGCTGAAGACTGCCGTGAAGGAACCGGCCGAAAGGGTCACATCAGGCACACCATCAAGCAGGGCAACCGCCCCGGTCAGGCTACCGGCCAAACCGGCATCGGTCAGCAGCAGTGCGCCACTGCCCTCGCTGAAGGAAATCAAATCCGTGCTGCCAGCACTTACGGTGAAGGCAATCGCCGTGCCGGCGATTCGAGTCTCCCCGGCTTCGGCATCAAAGAGCAAGCTGTAGATGCCGCTCATTTCAAAGAGCTGATCCACACTGAGCGCACCATCGAAGTTCGCTTCGATGTCACCGCTGGCATTGAGACTAAAGTCGGCATCACCGCTAAGGCTGACCACATCGAGCACACTGGCCGAGAACCCCTCGACCGCAAAGCTAATGCTGCCCGCGTCAATTGCTTCAACGAACTCGTAAGTCACATCCCCGGCACCGACCACGGTACCTGCAGCAACCGAAGTCACCGCGTTCGAGTAGCGGATCTCAACATTGCTGGCTGAAGCTGCACCCAAAGGTGCCAGCGACATGGCGAAGGAGCCGCCGGTCGTGGCAAAAGCAAATTCTGTTTCATTCAGGAACAGACCGAAATTCACTCCGTCGACGCGGGCATAAATGGAATCGCTCAGACTCAGTGCCGCACTCAATCCTGTGCCCGCAGCCATGATGTCGTTGCCGGACTTGGTCAAAGCGATGGCACCACTAATTGAAACAAAGCCGTCAACCGCCAGGACGAGATCTTCACCGCTAAAGGCATAGACCTCGTCGGCGCTACCGTAGTCGATCGTGCCAAAGTCACCGAATTCGATGGACTGCACGCCGGTGGTGTTGGCCCATACTGTCATCTCGCCTGATAGTGTCAGGCCCGGCACACCGGTTAGTGCAACAGTTCCATTAGCATAGGCGGCATAGCTTGTGTCTGTACCATCACTGTAGAGAGCCAGCGCAAAGGAAGCATCGCTCACCGTCACCGCGACTGATCCGGCGTTCAGGCTCGCAGCTGCGTTTTCCGCCGTAACGAGAATCGATTGCTCAGGACCATCGTCCACAATCACAACGACCAGGTCACCGCTCAAACTGGCGAAGCCATCGATCGAAAAAGTTAGCCCGCTACCACGCAGAGCATAGGTGTCGGCTGCGGTTAAGTAGTCGATGTCACCGTAGTCACCAAAGTTGACAACCTGCTCACCAGTGGTGTTGACCCAAAGTTCAATCGTGCCGCCAAGCGTCAGACTCGGCACACCGTTCAGTGCGATATCACCTTCCGCGTGCAGGGCATACACCGATGTGCCTGCATTATTATAAAGGAGAAGTCCAAAGGCTGCATTCGAAACACTCAGTTTGATCGGATCGACCCCAACACTGGCGTTCAGATTTTCCGCCGTGACCAGAAGAACCGCATCATCGCCCTCCCCTTCATAGACGATAGTGAAGTCGCCGCTTAGGCTGGCGAAGTCGTCGACCGCGATGGTCAACTCGGTGCCACGGAAGGCAAAGTATTGGGAACGGGTGCCGAAGTCGATCGAACCATAATCACCAAAGTCGATCACTTGCTCGCCGGTCGTGTTGGCCCAGAAGGCAAGATTCCCACCGAAAGTGATACCCGGCACACCAGTCAGTGAGACATCGCCTTCGGCGTGAACCGCATAGACGGATGAACCGGCACTATTATATAGGGAAAGCGCAAATGCCGCATTGCTCAGGCTCAGTTCGATCGGATCAAGCGTCATCGACACATTAATCGACTCACCGGTCACGAGTATCGACTCGTCCAGCCCGTCGACCACATACTGCATCGTCAGATCACCACTCAGGCTGACCAAACCATCCAGTCCCATGGTCAGACCGGTGCCGACAAATTTATACTGCTCGGCAGCGGTGCCATAATCAATCACTCCGTAGTCGCCGAAATCCACCGACTGCGCGCCAGTCGTGTTGGCCCATACGGCCACCGTTCCGGAAAGCGTCACATCGGGCACACCACTCAAACTGACAGTGCCTTCAGCGTGCAGGGCATAACTGTCGCTGAATAGCGCGAGCGCAAATCCGGCATCGGCC
>Ga0307981_1000153_pt1 | contig 73896 bp, 68 predicted proteins | sample OrgLakmetagen987_FD_201849 | JGI IMG/M metagenome (GOLD analysis project Ga0307981, IMG submission 201849) | Saline water microbial communities from Organic Lake, Antarctica - #987 | ecosystem: Environmental > Aquatic > Non-marine Saline and Alkaline > Saline | place: Antarctica: Organic Lake... | reverse complement strand
TATGTTCGGCAGGCTTAAGGATTGGCGGCGCATCGCCACACGCTACGACCGTTGCCCCGAACTGTTTCTCTCAGCCATAGCTCTCGCAGCGACAGTGTTATTTTGGTTATGAGTCCTGACCCTAGGCCGATAACGACATCGTGATCGAGGCTATCGCGGACCCGGAGATCACCGGCGTCACCTGCCACCTGGCCCATTTCCGGCGCGGCCTGATCGACCGGCTTGCCAATGGAAACTGGTTCGAGGATCCGTCCAACAGTCCCATCGAATGCCAAAGGACCGGCCCGATCACGCTGGGCGATATCGACCGCTTCTTAGATGGCGAGGACGTGTTTCGCACCAGCCGTTCAATCATTTTCAAATCACTGCGGGTTAAGCGGATCTACGATGCGGCGAACCGTACCCTGATCTATTTCAGCCATACGCGCGAGGTCACCCAAGGCTCCGCCAAGGTATCAATTTCGACGGTGCGCCAATAGGGGATGCGGCAGACTAGCGGTCAGGCGCGCTCTATGCCCTGCCAGACCGCGCCCACCTCGGCCCGGATGATGCGCGCAATCAGCGCGCAGTCATCTAGGCTAAAAGTCAGCGGCAGGCGCATGTCGAGCGTTCCGCGCAGCACCCGGTCGCTTGAGGGCATCCGTTCGCTAGGGGCGTAATGCCAGCTGTCATACCGGCTGGTAAAACCTTCGGGCTCTGCCCCGCCGAACCATTTCAGCAGCACGCCGCGCGCGGCGCAACGCGCCAGCACATCGCCCACGGCCGCATCTGGCCAATCCAGCAGCAGGAACTGTATGGACGAGCCGACAAATGTCTCCTCCTCAGGACGGTCGATCACGCGCAGGCCGGGCGTGCCGCGCAAACAGGCCTCGACCGCACGATAGCGCGCAGTCCAGGCCGCGCACTGCGCACCCAATCGCTGCAATTGCGGCCTGAGAATCGCCGCGCGCAAGTTGTCCATGCGGCCCGACACGTTGGGTGTGACATATTTCGCGCGGGTAAACGCAGCCTCGGGCGGCACCGTGCCGTGCCGCGCATAAAGCATGTAAGAGCCCGACAGCAGAATCGCCCGCGCGGCGATATCGTCATCGTCGGTCACCAGAAAACCGCCCTCGCCCGCATTCATATGCTTGTAGGTCTGCACCGAATAGCACCCGATCCGCCCATCGCGGCCCGACATGCGGCCGCGCCATGCGGCCCCCATCGTATGCGCACAATCCTCGATCACGGTTATGCCAGCCGCATCGCAGATCTGCATCAGCCGGTCCATATCGGCCAGATGCCCGCGCATATGGCTCAGCATCAGCACGCGCGCCTCGCTGGATTTTGCCTCCAGATCGTCCAGATCGATGGTCAGCGCCTCAGTCACGCCGACAAAGACCGGAACGGCGCCGACGCCCGCAATCGCGCCCGGCACGGGGGCCAGCGTAAACGCGTTGGTCAGCACCTTGTCGCCCGGCCCTATGCCAACGGCCCGCAACGCAGCGCCCATCGCATAGCCACCTGACGCGACCGCAAGCGCGTATTTCGCACCGGTGTAGGTTGCAAACTCACGCTCCAGCGCCGCAACCTCGCCATCATCCGAATTATAGCGATGCAACCGCCCCGACCGCATGACAGCGACCGCCGCCTCGATAGCGTCCTCGGTAATCGGCTCCTGCTGGGTAAAGCTGCCGCCAAACCGCTCGGGCGTGTCTGTCATGCCAGCAGCCGCGCTGCGATACCCGGCAGATCGGCGTAGTCGTGCAGCAACGCATCTGGCCCCAGCGCAGGCATATCTGCGCCGTTCGGCCCGAACGTGACCAGTACCGAAGGCACGCCCGCGGCGCGCGCGGTGCTGTGATCGGTAATTGTGTCCCCGACCAGGAGGCAACGCGCTGGATCACCGCCCGCGCGGCGCGCGGCCTCACGCAGCGGCTCAGGATCTGGCTTGCGTACGGCAAGAGTGTCGGCCCCGATCAGCGCGCCAAAAAGATCCAGAGCGCCCATACTTTCCAGCAGTTTGCGCGCCAGATATTCAGGTTTGTTCGTACAGATCGCCACCTTGAAATCGGCCACAGTAAGGGCTGCGACAGCCTCCAGCGCACCGGGATAGAACACTGTATGCGTATCGATGGCCTCGCCGTATGCCCCCAGCAGGATGGGGTAATACTGGTCCAGAACCGCCGGATCGGGCAGCCGGCCGATCCGCTCAAGCCCCAGCGCCAGCATGGCGCGTCCGCCGCACAATGCAGTTCCGGCATCCGCTGAGGTCAGGATATCGCCCGCCCCCATATCGCGAAAGCAAAAGTTAGCTGCGGCAAGAAGATCGCCGCTGGTATCGGCAAGCGTTCCGTCGAGATCGAAAATGATGCTGCGCATCGCGCGGTCTCCCTGATTATCTGTCCAGCCGGCGCTTTTCCGCCCGGCCTGTCACATTCGGCAATCTAGTTTGATCGTCGGCTGTCTTGCGCCTACGGCTGAGCCAGATAGAACGGACAAGCGCCCGACACAAAGGATTTCTTGTTAATGAGCACCGCCCTGATCGTTCTTGCCGCAGGCAAGGGCACGCGCATGAAATCGGATCTGCCCAAGGTTCTACACCATATTGCAGGCGCTCCGATGCTGGTCCATGCCCTTCGCGCGGGCGCATCACTCGAACCCGCGCGCATCACCGTCATCACCGGCCACGGCGCGGAAGACGTCGAGACCGCCGCGCTGGAGTATGACCCTGAAATTGTCGCCGCCCGGCAAGAGAAGCAGCTAGGCACCGCCCACGCCGTCGGATGCGCCCGCACCGCACTCGCGGACCACGAAGGCGACGCGCTGGTCCTGTACGGCGACACGCCCTTTATTCAGCCCGAGACACTAGAGAGGATGATCGAGGCGCGGCGCAACCACGATCTGGTCGTGTTGGGCTTTGAGGCCACCGATCCAGGCCGGTATGGTCGCCTTGTAATGCAAGGCGGCGCGCTGGAGCGGATCGTCGAATTCAAGGACGCGACCGATGAGGAACGCGCGATAACCTTCTGCAATTCCGGCGTGATCGCCGCTGATTGCGAAACCCTGTTTAAACTGATTGACGTCGTTAGTAACGACCACGCTTCGGGCGAGTACTACCTGACCGACATCATCGACATCGCGCGCGCGCAAGGCTTGAGCGCCACCTCTATCGCCTGCGACGAAGCCGAAACGCTAGGCATCAACTCGCGCGAGGAGCTGGCGGCCGCCGAAGTGCTGTTCCAGACCCGCATGCGCACTGCCGCGTTTGAGGATGGCGTTAACTTCTACGCCCCCGACAGCGTCTATTTCGCATATGACACCGTCATCGGCCGCGATACGCTGATCGAGCAGAATGTCGTTTTCGGCCCCGGCGTCACGGTGGAGAGCGGCGCACATATTCGCGCATTCAGCCACCTGGAGGGGTGCCACGTCGCGCGCGGCTCCGTCGTCGGCCCTTACGCCCGCTTGCGCCCCGGAACCGAGCTGTCCGAGGATGTGCGCGTTGGTAACTTTGTTGAAATCAAGAATGCAGTGCTGGAGACGGGCGCAAAGGTGAACCACCTCAGCTATATTGGCGATGCCTATCTGGGCGCGGGAGCCAATGTGGGCGCAGGCACTGTCACTTGCAATTACGACGGCGTGTCCAAGCATCACACCCATATCGGCGAAAACGCTTTCATCGGGTCAGGCACGATGCTGGTTGCGCCCGCCCGGATCGGCGATGATGCGATGACGGCTTCCGGCTCAGTCATTACCAAGGACGTGCCAGATGGCGCGCTAGCGGTGGCGCGGGCCCAACAGGACAACAAACTAGGACTAGCGCGCAAATTATTTGATAAATTAAAGCAAGCGAAGATTAATCGTGAAAAAGGGGCAATATAATGTGCGGTATTGTAGGTATTCTTGGCCAGCACGAAGTCGCCCCCACGTTAGTCGAGGCGCTGAAGCGTCTGGAATATCGCGGGTATGACAGCGCGGGAATTGCCACCATTAACAACGGCTCGCTAGAGCGCCGCCGCGCCATCGGCAAGCTCGTGAACCTGTCTGATCTGCTGGTGCATGAGCCACTCGCAGGCAAATCTGGCATCGGTCATACCCGCTGGGCCACGCATGGAGCGCCGACGCTGGTTAATACGCATCCGCACCGCGCGGGCCCCGTCGCGGTAGTGCATAACGGCATCATCGAGAATTACCGCGAGCTGCGCACCGATCTGGCCAAGGCCAGCATCGCCCACCAGACCGACACAGATACTGAGACCGTCGCGCTCTTGGCACAGCACTTCATCAATGAGGGCGCCTCCCCCGAGGAGGCCGCGCGCTGCACCCTCGCACGGCTGGAGGGCGCATATGCTCTCGCGTTTCTCTTCGACGGGGAGCCAGATTTGATGATCGCCGCCCGCAAGGGAAGCCCGCTGGCCATCGGCCACGGCGAAGGCGAAGTGTATGTCGGCTCGGACGCGATCGCACTTGCACCGATGACGGACCGCATCACCTATCTGGAAGAGGGCGATTGCGCGGTGCTGACCCGCACCACGATCAAGATCATCGATGCCAACGGCCAGACCGTCGAGCGCGAGGCACGCAACATCCGCATCGATGCCGCCCGGATCGACAAAGCTGGGCACAAGCATTTTATGTTCAAGGAAATTGCCGAGCAACCGACCGTCGTCAGCGAAACGCTGGCGGCCTACCTCGCGTCGGATGCCAGCGACATAAAATTACCTGGTGAGGGTATCGATTTTGCATCGATAAACCGGATCACGATGGCTTCGTGCGGCACCGCCTACTACGCCTGCCTGACCGCCAAATACTGGTTTGAGCAGATGGCAGGCCTGCCCGTCGAAGTCGATTTCGCCTCCGAATTCCGCTATCGCACACCTCCCGTGACGGATGGGACGACAGCGCTGTTCGTCAGCCAGTCAGGCGAGACGGCCGATACGCTGGCAGCCCTGCGCTACTGCGCAGGCAAGGCGCAAACGATCCTGTCGATCACCAACGTTCCCGAAAGTTCGATCGCGCGCGAGAGCGATCTGAACATGCCGATCCATGCGGGTGCCGAAATTGGCGTCGCCTCGACCAAGGCGTTCACCTGCCAACTGACGGTCCTGCTGCTGCTGGCGCTCAAGGCGGCCCAGGCGCGCGGTAGGCTCAGCGACGAGGGGCTCAGGGCCAAGCTGGCGGCCCTGCGCGGCCTACCGGCCATTCTCAATCAGGCGATGGGTGTCGAAGATGCGGTGCGCAGCGTCGCGCTGCGGCTGGCCAAATCACGCGATGTTTTGTTTCTGGGGCGCGGCCTGATGTTTCCTATGGCGCTAGAAGGTGCTCTTAAACTTAAAGAAATCAGCTACATACACGCCGAAGCTTATGCATCTGGAGAACTGAAGCACGGGCCCATCGCGCTGGTCGACGAAAAGATGCCAGTGGTCGTGTTGGCCCCTCGCGACGCCCTCTTCGACAAGACTGTTTCGAACATGCAGGAGGTGATGGCGCGCGGTGGAAAAGTGATCCTGATTACAGATCAGTCGGGCGCTGACGCTGCGTCAGATGGGGTCTGGCAGACCATTGTGATGCCAGATGTCGACGACGATCTGGCGCCAATCCTCTATGCGCTGCCCGTGCAATTGCTTGCTTATCACACCGCCGTTGCCAAAGGCACAGATGTGGACCAACCGCGCAATCTAGCTAAGTCGGTGACGGTCGAATAAGCGCCGGGCGATAGTCACTGTTTCAGCAAATATACCCGCACTTCGGACAGCTCGGTAAGGGGTGCCTCAATCACGCGCAGCGCGGCCAATGACATGCGGCTACCTGCGCCTGCCGCGCCCTCCAGCGGAATCAGTTCGACCTGCACCGACTTGCCATTTGCCCGATAGACAACGCGGCCTGGTCCCGGTGCAGCGGCCAACGGCGTCTTGAGCCAGAACCCCGGTTGACCCGGTGCCCCAAGGCTCGCGATGGTCGTGCCCAGATCGGTGCCACCTGCAGCGGGCTGCGTAGCCCGCGCCTTGTCCACCGCGCTGGTGGTATCAAACTGCTCCACCGTGCGCGCGCCCGGTGGCACGGTGGACGCGGCAGGCATGGCGGCGGCCGGCAAGGCCTGCGCAAAAGGGGCCCCTTCGGGCGCGGCGCGTGGCGACACCCAATTTGGCGCCCCGGCGCACCCCGCGACCAGAGTCGCCGCTGCGATAAGTGTGAAATGTTTCATGACTCTAGCCTATGGCGCTGCGCCGCGCCCATCAATCCCCCGCGAATGCCCCGCGCCAATGCGCTGTCTGCGCCAGATACCCCTTGCCACGCGCCGCCCCCACACTTACGCTTTGGGTATGAATATGCCCCTAATTGACCCATTTCAGCGCGCCATCGATTACCTACGCGTGTCGGTGACTGATCGCTGCGATTTTCGCTGCGTCTATTGCATGTCCGAAAACATGACGTTCCTGCCCAAAAAGGAGCTTCTAACGCTGGAGGAGCTTGACCGCATGTGCAGCGCCTTCATTGGGATGGGCGTGCGGAAACTGCGCATCACAGGCGGTGAGCCACTGGTAAGGCGCGAGATAATGACGTTTTTCACTGCGATGGGCCGCCATCTAGACAGTGGCGCATTAGGCGAATTGACGCTAACCACCAATGGTTCGCAATTGGAACGTTTTGCGGAAGGGCTGTACGCCGTAGGCGTCCGGCGCGTGAATGTGTCGCTGGATACATGCGACGAACAGAAATTCGCGGACATCACACGATGGGGTCGATTGCCGCAGGTTCTGCGCGGGATTGATGCGGCGCAGCAGGCTGGGTTGAGGGTCAAGATCAACGCCGTAGCGCTCAAAGGCTTCAACGAGAGCGAGTTGTTCAGCCTGACAGAATGGTGCGCTAGCCGCGATATGGACCTGACGTGGATTGAGGTCATGCCGATGGGCGACATCGGAAACGAGGACCGCCTGAGCCAGTATTGGCCGCTAAAGGATCTGCGTGCGCGCTTGTCGGAGCGCTATACTGTCACCGACCTGCCCGAACGCACGGGCGGCCCCGCACGCTATGTGCGGCTAGAGGAGACGGGGCAGAAAATCGGCTTTATCACACCGCTCACGCATAACTTCTGCGAAAGCTGCAATCGCGTGCGCCTGACCTGCACCGGCGAATTATATATGTGCCTCGGCCAAGAGGATATGGCCGATCTGCGCCCGCCTCTGCGCAACAATCCCGGTGACGATGCGCCCCTGTGCGATGCGGTCCGCGCCGCTATCGCGCGGAAGCCCAAGGGCCACGATTTTGACTATTCCCGCCAAGAGGTGGACGGCAAGATGCCCCGCCACATGAGCCACACAGGCGGCTAAAGGGTGCCTGCCGGACGCTCTAAACCGACGCTATTGGTACGCGCCTATGCGCTGGCGTCGTGCGTACTTGCACCGCTCGCGATTCGCAGCGTGAGGCGCAAGTTGGCTTTGCACGGCGTCGATGGTGTTCGCATCAACGAGCGGATTGGCCATGCCACTGCCACGCGCCCGCACGGTGATCTGCTATGGTTCCATGCCGCCAGCGTCGGCGAGAGCGTATCAAGCCTGCGCATGATCCAGCATCTGGGTACGGAGCGTCCTGCGCTGCATTTCCTTATCACCAGCGGGACGGCGACCTCGGCCAAGATACTGGCTCAGCGGATGCCCCCGCGCTGCCGCCACCAGTTTGCACCGCTCGATTCGCCCGGGGTCGTCGCGCGGTTCCTAGATCATTGGCGTCCGACCGTCGGCGTTTTCGTCGAAAGCGAGCTATGGCCAAATATGCTGCGCGGGGCCGCCCGGCGGGGCATCCCGCTGGCACTGCTGAATGCGCGCATCTCGGACCGCTCGGCGCGGGGCTGGGCACGGGTCGGCAGCACGGCACGCTATCTGCTGGGTCATTTCACACTCGTGCATTGCCAAGACGCCCGAACCGCCGCGCATCTGCGCAGTCTGGGGTTCGATCATGCTGCGCAGGGCTGCAACCTCAAGGCGATGGCCGGGCCAGTGCCGTATGATGCCAGCGCACTTGGGCCTTTGCAGGCGCAGATCGGCACACGCCCGGTGTGGTGCATGGCCTCGACCCACCCGGGCGAGGAAGAGATCGCGCTGACCGCGCATCGCGCGCTGCTGGCGCGCCACTCGGACGCACTTTTGATCCTCGTGCCGCGCCATCCCGAGCGTGCAAATGGCATCGCGGGCCTGATCGCGCAGGCCGGTTTGTACTGCACCCGGCGCAGCGCCGGAGATGGCATCGACGCAGGCGCGAACGTGTATCTTGCAGACACGTTGGGCGAGATGGGGCTGTGGTATGCCCTTGCACCTATCGTGTGCATGGGCGGATCGTTCGTCCCAGTGGGTGGCCATAATCCCTATGAGGCAGCGCATGGCGGCGCGGCCGTGCTGCACGGCCCTCTTTATGCAAATTTTGCCGCTGGCTATGCGCAGATGGACGCCGCCGGCGCGGCGCAGCAAGTCGCGGATGCGGCTGGTCTGGCCACTGCGGTGCTGGATTTATCCGGCGCGCCCAGTGATCTGGCCAGAAGACAGCGGAGCGCCGCAGAGTTCGCCGCCGCGCAGGAAGATCTGCTTGCCGATCTTGCATCCTCTCTTTGCGGCGCGCTTGGGCTGCGATAGGACGGGACCAAGTGAGAGGGAGCCAAGCGTCTTGACCGAGCTGATCGTCACCAATTTCAACCCTAATTATACCGGCGTTTCCGCCACTGCGGCAGGCGTCTTGCGCGTGCAGCAGGGACGCTATGACGCGGCGCTGGTCGGGCATCCGCTGCCCGGCTGCCCAGCCCCAATAACGACAACTCAGGCACGGCGGATGTGCCGAGACTGCACAAATCAGCACCCTTTCGTGATCTGGCACGTGCGGCGCAATTCCGAAATGCGCGCGGCGCTCTGGGCGCGCGATGTGCTACGCTTGCCCATTCGCATCGTCTTCACCTCGGCCGCGCAGCGGCGCCATTCAGCCCTGCCCCGCTGGCTTATTTCGCGCATGGATGCGGTGATCGCGACCACGCGGCGGGCCGCCGAATTCGTGCCGCATGTGCGCGCAGTCGTCCCGCACGGCGTGGATTGTGGCCTCTATACCCCGGCCAAGGATCGCGCTGCCGCATGGGCTGCGACCGGGCGTCCCGGCCTGCGCGGCATCGCTACCATCGGGCGTATCCGCCCGGAAAAGGGCACAGACAAGTTCGTTGATGCGATGCTGCGGCTGCTGCCGGACCAGCTGGGCGTCACAGCGCTGATTGTAGGCCGAGCGGGGCGCGGCGACCTTGCATTTCTGCAGGGACTAAAGGCCAAAGTTGCGGCAGCGCACCTGCAAGAACGCATCCTGTTCACCGGCGAAATTGCGCCCGAGGCACTGCCAACGCTATTGCGCGGACTGTCTGCGGTCGTGCAGATGCCCCGTTACGAGGGCTATGGTATGGCCCCGCTAGAGGGGATGGCGAGCGGTGTGCCCTTCGTTGCGGCGGATGCAGGATACTACCGCGATTTCAGCGATGGTGGCGCCGCCGGCCAGATAGTCATGGACGCAAGCGAGGCTGCGCAGGCGCTGGCGGCGATGCTGGTCGATCCTGCGCGCCATGCCGCGATGTCTGCGGCGGCGCGCAAAACCGCACAAATCCAGTTTAGCGTCGAGGCCGAAGCAGATGGCATCAGCGCCGTTTATGACGCGCTCTGGCAAGGGGCCTAGGCCCTAGACAGGCATCCGCCGTTCCACGATCTCGGCCCACCAGCTGCATCCGGCGGGGATAATGGCATCGTCGAAATCATATTCGGAATTGTGGACCGCCGCCGTATCACCGTTGCCCACCAGTATGTAGGCGCCGGGCCGCTCCTCCAGCATATAGGCGAAATCCTCACCACCCATGACCAGCGGCGCGTGAGCGCAATCACCAGCGATGCTGCGTGCAACTTCGGCGGCAAAATCGGTCTGATCGGCATGGTTGACCATCACCGGATAGTTGCGCTGGTAGTGCAGCGTCACCTCACCTCCCATAGCTGTGCCCAGATTGGTGCAGATGCCGCGCAGCCGCGCCTCGGCCAGATCGCGCATGTCATTGTTCAATGTGCGCACCGTGCCTTTCAAATGGACCGATCCGGGAATGATGTTGAACGCTGTCGACGAGGATTCGATCGACGTGACCGACACAACCAATTGCTCAGTCGGGTCGGCGTTGCGGCTGGAGATGGTCTGAAGCATGGAAATCAGCTGCGCTGACATCACGATGGGGTCGATGCCCTCATGCGGCTTGGCTGCGTGGCCGCCACGGCCGCGCACGATCATTTCAAATTCGTCGGTCGAGGCAAAGAAGGGACCGGGCCTGATCGCGAATGTGCCCGCAGGCACGCCCGGCCAATTGTGCATCCCGTAAACTTCCTGAATGCCAAATCGGGTCATCAAGCCGTCCTCGCACATCACAGCCGCCCCGCCACCGCCCTCTTCGGCAGGTTGGAAAATCACGATGGCTGTGCCGTCAAAATTGCGTGTCTCGGCCAGATATTGCGCGGCGCCCAACAGCATGGCGGTATGCCCGTCATGACCGCAAGCATGCATCGCACCTGGTACGGTGCTGGCATAATCCGCGCCTGTCGTCTCATGAATCGGTAGCGCGTCCATATCGGCGCGCAGGCCAACCACCTTGCCGGAGGCCGATGCGCGGCCCTTGATGACACCCACGACACCGGTGCGCCCGATGCCAGTAACCACCTCGTCGCAGCCAAATTCGCGCAGCTTATCGGCCACCAGCGCGCTGGTGCGGTGAGTGTCGAACATCAGCTCGGGGTTTGCGTGAATATCGCGCCGCCATGCTGTAATATCGGCATGGGTTTCGGCAAAGCGGTTCTTAATCGGCATTGTGGTCTCCTTTGACGCGGCAAGATGAACCCCACCGCCCGCGGCGTAAAGGGCTATTGCGGCGCGCGCGCGCCCAGCTCACTAGCCTCGATCAGGGCACGGGTGCGCGGATGGGCAGGCGCGGCCAGAATATGCTCTACCGGACCAGCCTCGATGATGCGGGCCGCATCCATCACGGCGATGCGGTGTGCCAGACTGCGCGCCGCACGCAGATCATGCGTCACAAAGAGCAATGCCAGCCCGCGTTCTGCCTGAAGACTGCGCAAAAGGCGCAAGATGGCCGCGCCCTGAATGGTATCGAGCGCCGACAACCCCTCATCGACGATCAGGATATCCGGATCCAGCGCCAGCGCGCGGGCGATCGCGGCGCGCTGGCGCTGGCCGCCCGATACCTCATGCGGACGGCGCTGCATCAGGTCATCGGCGAGGCCGACCTGCGCAAAAAGCTCCGCTATACGCGCTAAGCCCGCCGGGCGGGCGTAATTGCGCAAGGGATCGGACACCTGCTGGCCCAGACTGCGGCGCGGATCCAGCGCCAATGCGGGATCCTGAAATACCATCTGAATGCGCGAGCGAGCGCGCCGCAACTCGGCCGGGCGCATTTTAGCGATGTCGCGCCCACCCCAAAGCACGCAGCCACGTGCCAGCGTCTCCAGCCCCATTGCCGCACGGGCCAGCGTCGATTTGCCACTGCCAGACGTGCCGACCAGCGCCAAAGATTCGCCCCGCGCAAGAGCCAGATCCGCCGACAGCACGGCAGGCGCATCACCATAGCAGACGCTGGCGCCCTCCATCCGCAATAGCGGCGCGCCGAGTGCGGCGGCTGGCGCAGGAGGCGCACCCAGCACCTCAGCATCGATCAACGCGCGGGTGCAGCGATGACGCGGCGCGGCAAAAACATCCTGCGTCGGCCCCTCTTCGACGATGCGGCCCGCCTCCATCACAGCAACGCGCCCGCCCATTCGGCGAACCGCGCGCATGTCATGTGTAATCAGCAGTAGCGCCATACCGCTCTCGCGCCGCAACCTATCCAGCAGGTCCAGAATGCCCGCACGCAAGGGCGCATCCAGCGCCGTTGTCGGCTCATCCGCGATCAAAAGGCGCGGTGCGCATGACAGGGCCGCCGCAATCGCAACCCGCTGTCGCATACCCCCAGACAGCTGGTGGGGATAGGCGGTCATGCACCCCTCGGGATCGGGCATCCCAGCGCGGCCCAGCAGCAGGATACTGCGTGCACGCGCCGCGCGTGCGCTCAGGCCAAAATGGGTGCGCATCCCCTCACCCACCTGCCGCGCAACCGTCAGCGCAGGGTTCAGTGCCGCTGCAGGATCCTGAAAGATCACGGCGATCTCGCGCCCGCGCAGCGCGCGCATCTGGTCGGGCGGCAACGACACCAGATCGCGCGCCACGCCGTCAGCGCCAGACCAGAGCGCACGGCCAGAGACACGCGCCCCCTCTTCCAGCCCGATCAGCGCCGAGGCGAGCGACGATTTACCCGCACCTGACGGACCGACGAGGCCCATGACATCGCCCGGATAGAGGCGCAGTGACACCGAATCGACTGCTAGACGCGCGCCGCTGGCCGCACCAGAATGACGCAATGACACTGTGCTAATATCCAGAAGTGGCGTAATCAGATCGCTCCTTGGGCAGGCGGTTGGGACGGCGGCAAAGACAGTGCATGGCGGCAGAGTGGCACAGAATTCTACGCGATGCTGCAAGTTTGCCCACACTTTACGCAACCCTGCGCTAACTCGCTCGAGGCTAACCTGTTGGCTGGGCAGAATTCTGGCAATCTTGCCAAATTCAGCATAGAAGCGGGATATCTGCTGGAGGAATGCCTGGATGTCAAAACGATCCGTAGCCGCGTCAGTGGCAATTGCCCTTAAGTTGATCACGCCTGCTTTTGCCAGCAGCATTGCTGCAGAGACCGGGGCGCGCGGCACAGACGGCACATTGCGCATCTTGTACTGGCAGGCGCCCTCGACGCTGAACCCTTATCTGTCGGGCGGCGTCAAGGATATCGAGGCAGCGTCACTGGTGCTGGAGCCATTGGCGCGGCTGTCGCCTGAGGGCGAAATGATCCCGTGGCTCGCAAAGGATATTCCCACTGTGGCCAATGGCGGCGTCGCACCCGATCTGCGCAGCATCCGCTGGCAACTGCTGCCGGGGCTGACATGGTCAGACGGCAGCGCGGTCACCTCCGCCGATATCGCGTTCACCTATCGCTACTGTATGGCGCCCGGTGCGGGCTGCGCGCAGGCCGCCAAGTTTCGCGATCTGGACCGCATTGAAACACCCGGACCACTGACAGCGGTTCTATATTTCGCGCAGCCCAAGCCCTTTCCCTACGGGCCCTTCGTGGGCTCACAAACGCCACTACTGCAGGCGGCACAATTCGCCGATTGCCTCGGGCCACGCGCGCCCAGCTGCACAGAGGCGAATTTCGCACCCATTGGCACGGGGCCGTTCAAAGTTACCGAATTCAGGCCCGGCGATGCGGCTATCTTCGAAGCAAATGCGGCCTACCGGATGCCGAACAGCCCCGCTTTTGCACAAGTGCTGCTGAAGGGCGGCGGCGATGCGATGTCAGCCGGGCGCGCCGTGCTGGAGACAGGCGAATTCGACTATGCGTGGAATCTGCAGCTCGGCCCCGATATACTGGCCGCGATGGCCACGCGCGGCAAGGGGCAGATCACCACGGCCTTCGCCACATTGGTGGAGCGTCTGACCTTCAACCTGCACGTACCGGGATCCCAACCGCCGCAGCCACATCCTGCATTATCGGATATCGCCATGCGCCGCGCACTATCGATGGCGCTAGACCAAGAGGCAATGGTCGCTTTCGGATATGGCGCAGCGGGCCGCGTCACCTGCAACATGTTGCCCGCACCGCCCGCCTATGCAAGCGCAGCCAATCAGGGCTGCGCCACGCAGGATCTGGACGGTGCGCGCGATCTGCTGACGCAGACGGGCTGGATCGACACGGACGGCGACGGCGTGCGCGACCGGGAGGGCGCGCGGCTTGAGTTCATGTTCCAGACATCGACCAATGCGGTGCGGCAGGACTTTCAAGCACTGGCCAAGGAATGGTGGCGCCAGATCGGCGTCGCGACCAAGCTGCGCGCCATTGATGCCTCTGTCTTCTTTAGCGGCGATCCAGGCAGTCCTGATACGCTGGAAAAATTTGACGCCGATATCGAGATGTTCGCCGGCGCGTCGGACGGGCCCGACCCCGAGGCGTATCTGGCCGGATGGGCCTGCGACGCAGCGCCGGATGCGCAGAACGGATGGCGCGGCCAAAACGTTGGCCATTGGTGCGACCCCGCATACGACGCGCTGCTGGACAGGCTGTCACGCACCGCTGATCTGGTGGACCGTGCGGCGCTGGCCCGGCAGTTGAACGATATGCTGGTGCAGCAATACGTGGCCGTACCACTGGTTGATCGCGGGCGGGTGTCGGCCCACGCCAATTCGCTGGGCGGCGTGCAGATCAACGCATGGGACAGCGAGTTGTGGAACATCGCGGACTGGCACCGCCTGCCGGGCTGAATCTGCCACGGCTTGCCGCATTGCCACCCGGCGCAACCCTGCCCTATGCTAGACGATTGCGGACGCCGCATTTCTCTAGCCGAGGCCACGCACTGATGCGATTCTACGCCCTTCGCCGCCTCGCAATGGCCTTGCCAACACTGTTGGTGATCTCGGCGGTGATCTTTGCACTGCTAGATCTGGCGCCAGGCGATCCTATGGCCCAGCTGCCTGATACCATCCCGCCTGATGTGCGCGACGACATGCGTGCGGCCCTTGGTATGGGTCGGCCTGCACCTGTGCGCTACGGTCTCTGGTTGTGGCAAATGGTGGTCGTGGAGCCAGGTATCTTTCTGGGCCTGATTCCCGAGGATGCCGCGACCCGCATCCTTAGCTGGCAAACACGCGCGCCAGTGATGACGCAGATTGCGCAGCGCCTGCCACAAACGATAATCGTCATGGGGTCCGCCTATGCGCTGGGGATCACGATAGCCATTGGCCTTGGCATCCTGTCCGCTTGGCGGCGCGGCGGCGCAATCGACCAGGCGGGCACCGGGCTGGCCGCGATAGGCTATGCGCTGCCACCTTTTTTTACCGCGGCCGTGCTGATCTACATCTTTGCAATCCAGCTGAACTGGGCCCCGACGATCTACGACACCACCCTGCGCGTCACTGGATGGGACAGCCTCGCTGCGCAACTAAGGCAGATGGCGCTCCCCATTGCGGTACTCAGCCTTCAGACGACGGCACAGATCACGCGTTACATGCGAGCCGCGATGCTGGAAACGCTGGGGCAGGAATACATCCGCGCCGCCCGTGCCAAGGGCCTACGCGAGCGGACGGTTCTGATGGTTCACGCTTTGCGCAATTCGATGATTCCGGTGGTGCCGGTCATCGCGCTGGGCGCGCCGCAGATTTTCGCCGGGGCTATCATCACCGAGAGCATATTCGGCGTGAACGGCATCGGCCAACTTCTGCTAATATCGCTGCGCGCGGGTGATCTTCCGGTGGTGCAGACGGTCACGGTGCTGATCGCGGCACTCATCGTGCTGGCCAACCTCGCCTCAGATCTGGCACTGCCATGGCTTGATCCACGGCTGCGCGATGCGTGAGCACAGGGCACTCCTCTTTGGCCCTATTCTGTTGGGTGCTCTCGCCGTATTCGTTCTGCTGGGCCCCCTGATATGGCAGATCGGGCCGCAGCAGATGGATCTTGGCGCGCGCAATCAGGGCGCCAGTTGGGCGCATCCCATCGGCACTGACCAGCTCGGACGCGATATGCTGGCGCGGCTGATGGCGGGCGGGCGCCTGTCGCTGGCGGTGGGCCTCGCGGCGATGCTGCTGGCAGTCGGAATTGGCACGGCCGTGGGCGTGGCCGCTGGTATATCCCAACGGTTGGACGGGCCACTGATGCGGGTCACCGATCTCTTTCTTGCCCTACCGCTGCTACCGCTGCTGCTGATCGCTGCCGCTCTATTTCGCGCGCCGCTGGCCGCGCGGCTGGGTGATGAAATCGGCCTTTTTGCGTTGATTACCATCGCCATTGGCGCGACCGCGTGGATGAGCACCGCCCGCATACTGCGCGGCGAGGTCCGCAGCCTCATGCAGCGAGACTACATCCGCGCAGCGCGCAGCACCGGCACGCATAACCCCCAGATGGTCTGGCGCCACATCCTACCTGCCATCGCCGCCCCTCTTGGCGTTTCAGTAGCACAGGGGATCGCCACCGCCATCCTGATGGAAAGCGCACTCAGCTTTCTGGGCGTCGGCTTTCCGCCTGACCTGCCCAGCTGGGGCCGCCTTCTTTTTGACGGAACGCCGCACTTGGGCACGCATCCGAGCCGCGCGCTGTGGCCCGGCGCGCTGATCACGCTGGCTGCCCTTAGCGCCACCGTGTTGGGCGATGCACTGCGCGACATTGCAGACCCTCGTTACCCGCGATACCACCGCAAGTAACGCACGACGACCCAAGTCGCGACTTGCTCGACACCAGCGGGTGCAAGGTTACAATGCGCCCTCCGCGGCCAGCCACACCGCCTTCGCAATAGGAGATCCAATATGCATTACGGCGACAACCGCCCCGACAGCTTGCGGTACAATCCATTCAAGGCGATCATCGCCCCCCGGCCCATCGGCTGGATCGGCACCATTGATCCCGGTGGGCAGCCCAACCTCGCGCCCTACTCATTCTTCAACGGCGTCGGGTCTGATCCAGACATGGTCATGTTCTCCAGCGAGGGGGCCAAGCATTCTTCGACTTATGCGCGCGAGCGGGGGGAATTTACGTTTTCTCTGGCGACCGAGGCGCTGGCGGAGCAGATGAACATTTCGTCCGGCAACGAGCCTGACGGCGCCAATGAGTTCGAGCTGGCCGGGCTGGAATATGGCACCCCAGTAGTAGTCAAGACACCCTTTGTAGCGGCCAGTCCCGCCGCATTGGAATGCGTCACGCTGGAGGTGCGCCAGCTCAGCGACCGGCACGGCACGCTGCTAGAACGCTATTTGGTCATCGGCGAAGTGGTTCAGACGCATATCCACGACGAATACGTCAGGGATGGCCGCTTCGATACGGTCGGCGCGCGACCCATCGCACGGATGGGGTACCACGACTACGCCACCGTCACAGAGGCGTGGGAAATGAAGCGGCCCAAGCAGTAGACTCAAGGCGAAATCGCAGATCGCTCCGCGCCAAGCCGCGCGCGGCACATGCACCGGCCCCACTTAAGCCGTCTGCACGTGCCGTGCGGCCAGCGCCAGATCGGCGTGGAACATTGCCGTCGCGGTTGCCCGCGCGGCCGCGTCCTGCAGGCGCAGCAGGTAGGACGGGTGGACCGTCAACAACACATCATAGCCCAAGAGCCCCCGCTCGACCGTGCCACGGCGGGCAGTAATATCTGCGCCCGTTCCCGTCAGCGCATGGGCTGCAGTAGCCCCCATCGCGACGATCAGGCGCGGCGCGGCGCGCTCGATCTCAGCGTCGAGCCACCACTTGCAATGCTCAATCTCGTTCACATCAGGGCGTTGGTGAATACGGCGACGACCACGCGCTAAATACTTGAAATGCTTGACTGCGTTGGTCACATAGGCGTCACCGCGATCCAGCCCTGCCTCCTGCGCGACCTTGTCGAACAACTGCCCGGCAGGCCCGACAAAGGGCCGCCCAGCCAGATCTTCGTGATCGCCCGGCTGCTCGCCAACTATCATCAGCGCCGCACGCGCGGGCCCCTCGCCGCATACGGCCTGCGTCGCGTTGCAATGGAGTGGGCAGCGCGTGCAGGCGCGAATGTCGGCCTCAAGACCCTCGCCGGTATCTGACCAGACCGAGGTCAGGCGAGCCTGCTGCGCCTGCGCGCTAGCCGCCCTCAGCGGCGGTAGCGTGGGCGCCGCGGCGGCCATCGCCCGCGCGCGTGCGGAGGCATTGGCGATCATATCGGGGATCGCTGCGGCCTCAGGCAGGTTCTTCCAGTATTTGCGCGGCATTTCGGAGGTCATCGCGCTCACCTTCAGCCGAGCAGGATTAAAAATGTTGCGGAAATAGGTCAGCCACAGATCTTCGCTCGCGTCCACAGGCAGCTTGGGCGCTGCCTGCCCTGGCTCTAACCGCACCTCTGCTCCATCATAAATCGCGGTAACATCAGGCGTCACTATACGCCAATCCATATCTGTAAAGCGGTCGCGGAAAAACGCTGCGTTCATCTCCAGCGTGTACTGCGACGGCTCGAACCATGCGGCAAAGCTGCGCCGGTTCGCCCCCGGCGCGGTGATCTCGCGAAAGCGGACAAAGGCGCGCATCTTGTGCCGGCAGCGATGCACTGCCTTTTCCATCTGGCGCAACTTTGCAAGGTCAGGATCGGCGCGGTCTGACATGAGGTACGGCGCGGTCCGCAGCCGCCACAGCATCGCGTAGAGGCGCGCATAGCGCTGGGAATCGCTATGAAAACAAACGCTGTTGGCAAGCGCGATAAAGCTGCGCGGTACGGTGGCATCGCCGACAGGCACACAGTCCACCGCACCGGCACCAAACAGATCTGGCGCATCCTCTTGGCACTGCGCATTCCACAGAACGTCGCACGGCGGCACCCCTTGGGCCAGCAAACCGCGCGCAGCATCGCGCCATGCCCCTGCCGCACCGATCAGTGGTACAGCCACCTGCCGCATCAAAAGAGACTCATCTGCTCAGGCGGCGGAGCAAATCGCGCGCGCAGGTTTGCGCTGTCGGTCAGAGTGCCGGGCGTCCAGCCGCCAGCGGTTACGAACGCGCCCGCCTTTTTCATCGAGGCACCCATACGCGTGATATCCTCATAGCGCAGGTGGCGATAGCGGCGCGTCGTCAGGATACGGCTCACCGTTTTCACGCCAAAGCCCGGAACGCGCAGCAGCAACTCGCGGCTGGCGCGATTCACATCCAATGGGAAAAGGCCGCGATGCGCCAACGCCCAAGCCAGCTTGGGATCGATATCGAGCGCCAGATTACCATCGGGAGTAACCGACGTGATCTCGTCCACGTCAAAGCCGTAGAATCGCAGCAGCCAGTCGGCCTGATAAAGGCGATGTTCGCGCTGGAGCGGTGGGCTGATCAGCGGCAATTTGGCCGACGCATCAGGGATGGGCGAAAACGCCGAATAATAGACGCGGCGCAAGCCATAGCTGGAGTAGAGCCGCGTCGACTGGCCCAGTACAGTGGCATCCGTTGAGGCATCTGCGCCGATGATAACTTGGGTCGATTGCCCGGCGGGGGCGAATTTTGGCGGACGCTTACCCGTATGACTGCGATCCTTGGACAGCTCGCGGCGCTGACGCACATCGGCCATCGCGCGGCGGATCTGGTTAGGGTTTTTCTCGGGCGCAAAGGTGCTGAGGGCGGCATCAGTCGGCAGCTCTATGTTGATCGACAGGCGGTCCGCCAGGAGGCCCGCCTCCTGAATCAGCTCGGGCGCCGCATCAGGAATGGTTTTCAGGTGGATGTAGCCGCGAAACCCCTCCTCATGGCGCAATTTGCGGGCAATCTGAACCATGTCGGACATGGTGGCGTCAGGCGACCGGATGACACCCGAGGACAGAAATAGACCTTCGATGTAATTGCGGCGATAGAACTCGATGGTCAGCTTGACCACCTCATCAACGGTAAAGCGCGCGCGCGGCACGTTCGACGACACACGGTTGATACAATAGCTACAATCGTAGATGCAGAAATTGGTCATGAGGATTTTCAGCAGGCTGATACAACGCCCATCGGGCGCGTAGCTGTGGCAAATCCCGGCGCCCGTGTTGGACCCAAGGCCGCCGTTACGCGCATTACGTTTGGTCCCGCCCGACGACGCGCAGGAGGCATCGTATTTGGCGGCATCACTGAGAATCGCGAGTTTTTCATCAAGGGTTTGGCGTGTCATATGTTCCTTATATGTTCTTTCCGTCCAGCTTGACAAGGGCCATGCCGCAAGCCCAGTGAGCGCCTGCCAGTCACACCAAAGGAGTGCCATCTATAAGCGGCGCACCTAAGGTGCGACACGGCAAGGCCCGCGTCCGACGGCTACACCACGATACGAACAAAAAAAGGAGCGAGCCTTTCAGCCCGCTCCCTTCAATTCTCGCAGTAAGTAAGTGCCTACTAGTAGGTGCCTACGCGACCCGCGCCGCCGCGATCGACTCTTCCAGGATCTCCATCGCTTCGGCGAAAATCTCGTCCTGGATGGTGATCGGCGCGAGGAAGCGGATGACGTTGCCATAGACGCCGCAGGTCAGCAGGATCAGGCCCCGCTTGAGCGCTTCCATGCGGATGCGATTGGTCATCTCAGGATTAGGCACACTGCCATCTTTTGTGTTGAACTCAGCCGCAACCATGAAACCGGGGCCACGCACATCGACCATCTCAGGTGTATTGGCACGGATCTGCTCAAGACGCTGCTTCAGACGCGATCCCAGCTCGTTTGCACGATTGCAAAGGTCTTCCTCTTCGATCACGTCAAGCACGGCGTTCGACGCAGCGATGCCCAGCGGGTTACCCCCATAGGTGCCGCCCAGGCCCCCAGGATGCACCGCATCCATCATCTCGGCCCGGCCCGTCAGCGCCGCCAGCGGCAGACCGCCCGCAAGGCCTTTGGCCATCGTAGTGATGTCTGCGGCCACGTCATAGCCGTGCATTGCAAAGAGGTTACCTGTTCGGGCAAATCCAGTCTGAACCTCGTCCGCAATCATCACGATGCCATGATCATCGCATAGCTTGCGCAGGCCGCGCATCAGATCGGCGGGCGCGGGATAAAAACCGCCCTCGCCCTGCACAGGCTCGATGATGATCGCCGCAACACGCTCGGGGTCCAGATCGGCCTTGAACAGCTTGGCCAGCGCGTCCATCGCCTCCTGCGTGCTAATACCGTGCAGATCAATCGGGAACGGAACGTGATAGACATCGGGCATCATCGCACCGAAGCCTTTCTTGTAGGGCGCGACCTTACCAGTCAGCGACATGGTCATGAATGTGCGACCATGAAACGATCCACCGAACGCGATGACTGCCGATCGGCCAGTGTGAATACGCGCGACCTTGATCGCGTTTTCCACGGCCTCGGCCCCGGTTGTGACAAACACTGTCTTCTTCTCGAAATCGCCCGGCACCTTTTCATTCAGGCGCTCCGCAAGGCGGATGTAGTTCTCGTAGGGCAGCACTTGATGGCAGGTATGCGTAAAGCGGGCAACTTGATCTGTCACGGCCTGCATGACCTTGGGGTGACAATGGCCGGTGTTGACGACGGCGATGCCGGCGGCAAAGTCAATATAGCGGTTGCCTTCAACGTCCCACACTTCGGAATTCTTGGCATGGTCTGCATAGACTTGGGTCATCATGCCCACGCCCTGCGAAATGGCATCTACGCGACGTTTTGCGATCTCGGCGTTCAACATGACGCATCCTTTCGAGAATTGGAGTCGATCCAAGGCGGAATTGACCCCCGAGGACATTCAAACCGCTGTACGCCGTTTTACCTGCGTGCAAAAGTCTGTTTCTTGCACAGCGCAAGCCACTGATTTATATAGCCCCGAACTGAAAGTGTTTGGGATAGTGAACATGGCTACTACGAAAGATGACTTGGAACTAGGCCCTCGCCTCAAGGCCGTTCGCGCGCAGGCAGGGCTATCACAGCGGGCGTTGGCTAAAAAAACGGGCGTGCCAAATTCGACTATTTCACTGATAGAGGCAGGCAAGGTAAACCCTTCGGTATCAGCGCTGAAACGCATATTGGAAGGGATTCCCATCGCCCTGTCTGAATTTTTTGCCTACCAGCCCGAGGCCGAGCGCAAGGTATTCTACGCCGCCGAGGACCTGACAGAGATTGGCAAGAACGGCGTATCACTGCGCCAGATTGGAACGACGCTGTTTGGCCGTGCTATGATGATTCTGTCCGAAACCTACGAGATTGGCGCAGATACTGGCCGCACTATGATCGGCCACGAGGCCGAAGAGGGTGGCATCGTGGTAAAGGGCCGCGTCGAGGTGACAGTGGGCGATCAGCGCAAGGTGCTGGGACCAGGCGACGCCTACTACTTCGACAGTCGTCATCCACATAGGTTCCGGCAGGTCGGGCCAGAGCGGTGCGAGATCATCAGCGCATGCACGCCGCCAACGTTTTGAGGCAGTAGCCGGGCGGGCGCCTGCCCGCCGCACCACAGGCGTGCCTGCTAAAAGCAGCGCAGCTTTGATGTGGCAGAACGGGCGGGCGATCATCCAGCGGGCTTCGCGCTCAATTCTGGGCGGATAAGCACCCAACAAAAAAGACAGGCCCGAAGGCCCGCCTCTCTCATCTCAATATCAAACACACGTCAGAATGGATCGTCGATACGCACCACCACGGTCACCGTCCCCGTCACCGGCGTGCCAAATTGCAGGCGGATCTGGTTGCCGTCCGGCCCCTGCTTGGCATTGTAGAAGGGCGCGATATAGGCAATGCGGCCGCCCTCCTCCCGGAGCGGCCCAGCCGCTGTGATTGACGTGACAGTTTGCGCAAACGCGCCGAACGGCAGTCGCTCTCCCGGCTCCAGCGTCCAAATAGAATTGAGCGTATTCTGCTGATGTTCCAGTAGCAACGGGCTAGAGACTGGATGAATGATGTTACCGTAGGTATTGTCCGAAAAAGCGATGTTCTTGATCCGGTTATAGTCCAGATCCGCAAAGCTGGTGTCGATCCGCTCGATCCGTTCGATTGGGTCGTCGATGATGCGGAAGGAGTTACCGCTGACGTTGACCCCGTTCAGAAAATGCCCGGCGCCATGTGGTTTCACCACCAGAAACGTAAACCAAGGCGCGACATTGCCCGCGAGAAAAACGTTATCGACCATATTCAGTGCGCTGAATGAGAACTCGCTGGAGAACTCCGGCGCGCTGTCATGCTCATTGCTCCACTCGATAAAACAGTTGTCGATGTAGTTCGAATTGATCGTCGTCCGGCAGTTGGTACGCGTCAGGATCAAGCCTGCACTGCGCGTACCGTCGTTGGAATTGTCGCCCTGAAACCAGTGGTTGCCCGACACGATGTTACTGGATCCAGCCAGCAGCGCGAAGTGGCGGAACCGCACAATGCGGTTGTTACGCAGCTTCACGTCATTGGCGTTGGCGTTCAGCGCAATAGTGGTGCGGTCAGCCACACTATTTTCACTCTCATCCGACAGGAACTGGCAGCGATCCACTATCATCCCCTGATCGCCGACCGACAGGCTAGAAATACCGCGATCCTTGGGGCGCGTGAAGAAACAGTCGCGAAAGTGGAACCCGGTGCCCGTCTGCGGCAACATCACACCGCTGGACGACCCATCGCATTGAAACTCGATATTCGATAGTGAGAATTTGCTCAGTTTCTCGAAGCCGCTGAAGTCCAGCATGTATTTAAACCGACTGAAGGTGAAATTCTGCGTCCCGGCCGCGTCATAGAGCTGCTGGCTGATCCGCACCTCTTGCGCCGCCACATCGACCCACGACACATAGACCTCACGCCCAACACCGTTGCCCGAGATGACGGACCCCGGCGCGATATTGGCAGCGTCCACCACATTGGTCAGCATCAAATTGTTCGAGGGGGAGTAGGTCGCACGCGATGTGACGACATCCGTCTCCCATTCGTCGTTCTCCAGCGCATAGATCTGACCGTTTTTGATCAGGCGGCGCTGCGAATAACTGCTTTTGTCGGGCACGGCGGCGGCCATGTCGATCGGCCTCGTCAACGAAATGATCCGCCCCTTCATATCCAGCGACTCGTGACCCGCATTGTTCAGCAGCGCCTGAAACGCCTTGCGAAAGGCCAGGTCCTCATCGCCGAACGCTTCGATATAGGTCGGCAAATCGTAGTTGCGCGTCAATGTGAAAATGTGCTGCGTCGCCATTGTGACGGTGCCCGAAAAACGGACCGCCGACTGCATCGTCACGCTGTCGCCCAGAAAGTATACTCCCTCTGGCACAAGCACATCGTGGCCGCGCGCGGCCGCATCCGCCGCCTCAAACGCAGGCTGGTCGTCATGTGTCCCGTCGCCGAGCGCGCCAAAGTCGCGCACATCGACCGTATCGACCAGATCGCGCAGGAACACGCCCGACACATCCTCGATAACCAGATCATCAATGCGCAGGATGCCGCCATTCGCCCCCGTCAGGTCAAATCCAAAATGACCGTAGGACGCGCCCAGCCCCCACACCATATCAACACCGCCCCGGTCGCCACTACCGACGATTGCACTGACCTCGACCACCTTGCCATAGGTCTGAAAGGTCACTTCAGGCCCCGTTTGCGGCGCGCCGCTAACATTGCTGCCGCCCGGAGCGCCGGCCCAGCCCGCAATGCGCACTGTCGGCAAATTGCCGGAAATAGCTTTGATGCGCGCGGTGATGCGCAGGTAACAGCCCGGCAGGATCGGCGTCTGGCCCATATAGCGAAGCCGCTGCACGCTCTGCGTCTTTTGCATCTCAAGCGCGCCGCCAAAATCCTGGTCAGCGGGGACATAGACGGCGTTAGCCGCGTTCAGGTAGGTGTCAGACCCCGGCGTGCCATTGCCGCTGGAGTAGACGCCTAGGCCACCAGAAAAGGCGGGCGGCATGAAGAGGATCCCGTCAGTTACTGCCTTATTCATCTTGTTTTCCCTTTCGCATCCGCGCCAGCCACTGGAGGCTCGCAGATGTCACAAATGACGCCAGCCCGGAGCGCGCCCGGATGGTCGAGGGAAATAAAGACAGGACATTAACCGCCTGTAGCGGCACTGTGACGGTGGGTGTGGGCACAGGCCAGGCGTTTAGGCAGTGCCGGCAGGGGCGCGGCGGATGCTGACGCCGTTGATCTTCCAGCCTGCACCATCCTGCTGCATCTGGTACTCAAGAATATGAAGCATACCTTCCGCGTCGCGTACTATTACGTCCTGAAACAGCAGGCCGCCCCGCTCATCCAGCGCCAGAAAACGCAAGTTATCTGGGCGCCAGACCATCGGATAGCCGTTCTTGACCATCGCGCCAAAGTTCTGCGCAGTGCCGAACATGCCTTGAATGGTCGGGCTCGCAAAGGTGAACGCGGTCTCAAAGTCATCGGCCTCGAATGCCTCGATTTGCGCCTCGATCACGGCGCGGATCGACTCCTCCTGCGCGCGTGCTGCGGGGCTCAGCGTCAGTGCAGCAATGGCGAAAAATGCATAGGTAAAGTGTTTCATGGTTTATCCTTCCAATTATGAAAGATGCGCCGCCAGTGCCGCAAAGCAAATTTTCGGCGTCAGGCCACGTCCGCCAGCACCTGCAGTTGCACCCATAGCTTGTCCGGCACATCGACGCGAGTGGCCTCAATCCGTCCCTGCCCCGGCATTCGCGCGCCCTCGTTCGCAGCAACCCCATCCGCGACCCTTGCCAGCCGGGCGGCGAAATGATCGGATATGCCCGGGTCAATCAACAGGTAGAACTGCCCAAGATCATGCGGCGCGCCTTCCGGCGCCTTCAGCGGCGACACATCCTGACTGGCCAACCCGCCAGTCAGACCCGCCGCCAAAATTTCGGCCATCAAGCCAAAACCCCAGCCCTTGTAGCCGCCCATGCTGACAAGCGAACCGCCCAGCGCCGCTTCTGCATCTGTCGTTGGGGTGCCGTCTTTATCGACGGCCCAGCCTTCGGGGATCGCCTCGCCCGCCGCTTTCGCCATCGTAATCTTGCCCAGCGCAACCGTGGTGGTCGACTGGTCGAATTGCATGGCGATACCGCCCTGCCCGTCCGGCACAGAAAACGCGATGGGATTGGTCCCGATCACGCGGCCCTTGCCGCCCGGCGGTGCGACGATGGGCGTGGCATTCGTCAAGCCTAGGCCGATCAGGCCAGCACGCGCAATCTGCCCTGTAAAATAGCCGAGCGATGTGCAGGTGTGCGCGTGACACACCGCCAGCGACGCAGTGCCATTTTCGTGCGCTGCGGCAATAGCCTCGGGTAAAGCACGCTCAAACGCCGCTTGAGCGAAGCCAAACTTTGCATCCACCCGGACTGATCCAGGGCGCGGGCGCATCACTTCGGGCACGGCATCGCCGTTCACCCGGCCACTCACCAGCTGGAGGCAGTAACTCTCCAGATAATACAGGCCACAAATCCGATTGCCGGTTGCTTCCGCTTCGCGGATCGCATCCGCAACACTGGCCGCGATCCAATCCTCGGCGCCATGGCGCATCAGCGCAGCCTTGGACAGGGCTTCAATTTTAGCGGTTTCGATCATCGGCATGGGCGCGGCTCCTTAGGGGTTGAGCGCCTTTTGCGCCGGGCCGCCGCGCGCGTCAATCACCCCGCGACCAGACGCCCCTGCTCCAGCCGGACAATACGGTCCATCCGCGACGCCAGCTCCAGATTATGAGTGGCTATCAGCGCTGACAATCCCGTCTCGCGGACCAACCCCATCAGCGTGGCGAAGACCTGATCGGACGTCACCGGGTCCAGATTGCCAGTCGGTTCATCAGCCAGCAAAAGTCGAGGCTGATTGGCCAGCGCGCGGCAAAATGCAACGCGCTGCTGCTCCCCCCCAGACATGGTAGACGGGCGGTGCCCTGCACGCGGCCCGACACCGACATGCTCCAAAAGCTCCTGCGCGCGCGCCTCGGCATCCTTGCGGCGTACCCCTTCTGCCAACTGCGGTAGCGCGACATTCTCAAGCGCGGTAAACTCCGGCAGCAGGTGATGAAACTGATAGACGAACCCCACATCGCGGCGCCGCGCGATGGTGCGCCGCCGATCCCCAAGGCCTGTCATCACAGTGCCGCCAATCGCCACTTCGCCCGCATCGGCCGTGTCGAGCAGCCCTGCAATATGCAACAGCGTGGACTTACCAGCCCCCGAGGGCGCGACCAGCGCTACGATCTCGCCCCGCGCAATCTCCAGATCAGCGTCGCGCAGCACCGCAATTTCGACCTCTTTGCCACGATTGTATATCTTCTCGATGCCGGTCAGGCGCAACACAGGATTACTCATAGCGCAGCGCCTCCACCGGGTTCATTCGCGCGGCCCGACGCGCGGGGAAAATAGTCACGATGAACGACAGCGTCAGCGACAAGGCCACGGCAGACATGACGTCACCGAATTGCAGTTTGGCGGGCAGGTAGTAAATGCCACGCACCGACGGATCCCAGATTTCGCCCCCCATTGCCCAATTCACAAGGGCAAAAAGCGGATCGATGTAGATCGCAAATAGACATCCAAGGATCACGCCCATAGCCGTCCCGATGATCCCGGTAAATGCGCCGCAGATGAAAAACACGCGCAACACCGACCCCTCGGTCAAGCCCATCGTGCGCAGGATTCCGATATCGCGCCCCTTGTTTTTCACCAACATAATCAAGCCACTGGTAATATTCATCGCCGCGATTAACACGAGGATCGACAAGATGATGAACATCACGTTGTCCTCGACCTCAAGCGCGCGCAAAAAACCACCGCTCTGGTCCTGCCACGTCCACAGTAGCGCGCCGTCCCCCGCCGCCTGCATCAGCTGCAGCGACAGGTCGGTGACATGCTCGGGGTCTGTCACCATGACCTCCAGCTCGTCCGCCTTCCCCTCGCGGTTGAAAAACGCCTGCGCGTCGCCGAACGGCATATAGACGCGCGTGCGGTCGATATCCCAGCGCCCTGCGGTGAATATATAGGTGACATCATATGCATTGACGCGCGGCGTCGTACCAAATGCCGTCTTAACCCCGCCGGGCGAGATGATCTTGACCCGGTCGCCGACGCCGACGCCCAATTCGCGCGCCACTCCCGAGCCTATGGCGATGCCCGCCTCGAACTGCGCAATATCGCCCTGCCCAGTTTTGGGATCGGCGACGCGCGGAATACCCTTGAGATCGTCCAACGTGATGCCGAACACTTCGACGCCCGCGTTGCGGTCCCGCGAATTGGCCATGACCTGGCCTTTGATCAACGGCGCCACGCGGGTCACACCCGGCACGCCGCGTACGCGCTCCGCCATCGCCTCATAATCACCGATCATGCGGTCGATCCGGCCCGATACTGCATCGACCTCGCCCGCGTGATAGACGGTCACATGCGCGTTCGATCCCAAGATCGTATCGACGAATTCAGCGCGAAATCCAGACCTTACGGCCAGTGTCGCGATCAGCGCCAGCACCGCCAGCGTGATCCCGATCAGCGAAATCCACGTCATGACGCTGACGCCGCCCTCGGCGCGTTTAGCGCGCAGATAACGCCACGCAATCATCCATTCAAACGGGGCAAAGGGGGCGGGTTTACCAGCCAAGGGGTACCTCTTTCTTAGTTGCGCGCAATCTGCGCTGGGGGCCGCGCGTCGTCAAGCAGGCCCAGCGCGCCGACGGCGAAACGACCCGCGTAGCAGCGCCAGCGCGGCGCCGATGAGCGCCAGACCAGCCAGAAAACCGGCACCGGCGAAAATGCTGCCCGCCGCATTCAGCGGTACGGCTGGCTCAAACTCCTGCCACGCGGCCTGCATTATTTCGGCGTCGGCAGAACTGCGCATTCGGTAGGCGCGCGTGAACGGTCCCGCGTTTCGCAGCACGTTCAGATCAGCCGACAGTCTCTGATGGCGCACGATCACGCGCGCCATCGTATCGACACGCTGCGCCCCCATCATGCCGCCCTGCGCCAGATCGGCCAGCGCGGCATCGCGGGTGAGTCCAGCGTCGGTGGCATCCATGTCAAATTCCGCGACGAAGCGGCCCAGCTCATCCACCGCACCGCCAAGTCGCTGTACATATTGCTGCGAAAACTCTGGAAAATGCGACATCCCAGCTGCCCCGGCAAGGCCGCCCACCAGCGCAAGCACGCGGCCCAGCACTAGCCTACCAGCGCGCCGCGATGATGGGCATAGATCTGCGCGATGCGGCTGACAGCCTCCTCAGGCGGCATTTCCTCGCTCTCGCCGGTGCGCCGGCTGGTCAACTCGACCACACCATTTTTCAGGCCGCGCGGACCAACAGTGATACGCCACGGCAGGCCGATCAGGTCCATCGTGGCGAACTTGCCACCCGCCCTCTCGTTCCGGTCATCATAGAGCGGATCGAGGCCCAGCGCGGTTAGCCCGACATAGAGCGCCTCACAGGCCGCATCCGCTTCGGCGTCGCCTTGCTTGAGGTTGACGATACCGGCGTGGAAGGGCGTCACGCCCTCGGGCCAAATGATGCCCTTGTCATCATGGCTGGCTTCGATGATCGCGCCCACCAGACGGCTGACGCCGATGCCGTGGCTGCCCATATGGACAGGCACCGATTTGCCATCCGGTCCCTGCACGTTAGCCCCCATGGCGTCCGAATACTTGGTGCCGAAGTAAAAGATCTGTCCCACCTCGATACCGCGCGCGGTGCGGCGGCGATCCTCGGGGATTTCCGCAAAGAGGGCCGCGTCATGTGTCTCGTCGGTGCGGGCATAGCGGCTGGTGAACTCATCCAGAACCGCGCGGCATGCCTCGTGCGAATCATAGTCCACTTCGCGATCACCGAATTTCAGGTCGGTGATTTCGCTATCGTAGAACACCTCACTCTCGCCGGTATCGGCGAGAACCAGAAATTCATGCGTATCATCGCCCCCGATCGGGCCCGAATCCGCACGCATCGGGATCGCCTGCAAACCCATCCGCTCATAGGTGCGCAAATAGCTGACGAGATGACGGTTATAGGCATGCAGCGCATCCTCGCGCGTCAGGTCAAAGTTGTAGCCGTCCTTCATGAAAAATTCGCGGCCCCGCATCACCCCAAAACGTGGGCGGATCTCGTCACGGAATTTCCACTGGATATGATAGAGGGTCAGAGGCAGGTCCTTGTAGCTGCCCACGTGGCTGCGAAAGATGTCAGTAATCATCTCTTCGTTGGTCGGTCCATAGAGCAGGTCGCGACCCTGGCGGTCCTTTATGCGTAGCATTTCAGGGCCATACGCGTCGTAGCGGCCAGACTCGGTCCATAGATCCGCTGATTGCAGCGTTGGCATCAGCATAGGGATGTGCCCCGCGCGCATCTGCTCCTCGTGGACGATATTCTCCAACTTGCGCAGAACCTTGAAGCCCATCGGCAACCAAGAATAGATACCGGCTCCCGCTTGCTTTATCATGCCGGCACGCAGCATCAGTCGGTGCGAGGCAATCTGCGCCTCCGCCGGGGTTTCCTTTAGGACAGGCAGGAAATAGCGGGACAGGCGCATGGCGATCCTCATCGGTCAGTGACAATTCGTCGTTCCGTTTATGGCCTCGCGCGCCGCCGGGCAAGCGGGGCTTGGCCCATCGGGGCGGTTTCGGCACATTACCACACTTGAAAGCAGGCGCCGCTTGGGCGAAACACGTAACAAATTGAGCTTGAAAGGACGTCATGGGCCTGCCCGTCGCCACGCAGATGAAATCCTGGGGGATCGCCACTGCGGTCTTCTTTGTTGTGCTTTGGGTACTGGGCGACGTCATCATGCCCTTCCTCGTGGGCGCCGCCATCGCGTACTTCCTCGATCCTATAGCAGACCGGCTGGAATCGTTGGGACTCAGTCGCGCGTTGTCCGTTGTGTTGATTTCGGTGGTAGGCCTGCTGGTTTTTATAGCGTTGGTCCTGGTGGTGGTTCCAACACTGACCAATCAGGCCACGGCACTTGTCGAAAGCGCGCCTGAGCTGTCGCGAAAGCTGCAACACTTCGTAAATACTCAATTCCCAGACATAGCGAACGCAGAAAGCGTGCTGCGCCAATCGCTGACCGCTATCGGCGACACAATCAAGGAGCGCGGTGGCCAGATGCTTGAGACCCTGCTCGGCTCGGTCTCGTCCCTGATCAGCGTTGCAGTCCTCTTCGTAATCGTTCCGGTCGTCACGGTCTATATGCTCTACGATTGGGACCGCATGGTGGGGCGCATCGACGACCTTCTCCCGCGTGAACATGCTCCCGTGATCCGCTATCTCGCCAAGGAGATTGACCGCACCATGTCCGGGTTCATCCGGGGCATGGGCACCGTCTGCCTGATCCTTGGCACATACTATGCCGTGGCTCTGATGCTGGCCGGGCTGCAATTTGGCCTCGTCGTTGGCTTTGCAGCGGGCATCTTGACCTTCATCCCTTATGTCGGCGCGCTGGTTGGCGGTATTTTGGCCATCGGCCTCGCGCTCTTTCAATTCTGGGGCGATTGGCTTTCCATCGGATTAGTCGCTGGCATCTTCGTGCTGGGCCAGACAATCGAGGGCAACATCCTGACGCCCAAACTGGTTGGCTCGTCCATTGGCTTGCACCCTGTCTGGCTGATCTTTGCGCTGTCGGTCTTTGGCGCGCTCTTTGGATTTGTCGGGATGCTTGTAGCAGTGCCCGTGGCCGCGGCGATAGGGGTGCTCACCCGCTTTGCCATCGGCCGCTACAAAGAAAGCCAACTCTATCGCGGCTCGCATAGTGAGGGCGCTGCGCGATCCGAAATACCGGATCAAGACAGCCACTGATGTCCCGCCGCCCGCCACCGCCGCACCAGCTTAGCCTTGATCTTGTCACGATGCCCGCGCAGGGGCGCGATGATTTCTACGTGTCTTCTGCAAATGCCGTCGCCGTTGCCCTCATCGAGGGGTGGCACGACTGGCCCGCCCGCAAGCTGGTGCTGAACGGCCCGCCCGGGTCAGGCAAGACGCATCTGGCACATGTCTGGCGTGACCTCAGCGGCGCTGTAATCATCCATGCCAGCGACCTGCCCGGCGCCGATATTCCCGCGCTTGCCGAAAGTCACATCGCAATCGAGGAGGCCGATACCGTGGCCGGGGTGCGCGCCGCTGAGGAGGCCCTGTTCCACCTGCACAACCTTGTGCTGGCCGAGGGCAATTCGATGCTCCTGACAGCACGCGCCGCCCCCAATCACTGGCCCCTCGTCCTGCCCGATCTGGCCAGCAGGATGCAGGCGACGCCAACCTGCACACTAAAGGAACCCAATGACGAATTGCTGGCCGCTGTCCTCATGAAGCAGATGGGCGATCGCCAGATTCTACCGACCCCGGGCACTATCCCCTACCTTGTGCGGCGGATGCCGCGCGCCTTCGGGGATGCCGGTCGAGTGGTGGCCGCGCTGGACCGCCTAGCGCTGGAGCGGCGGCGCCCAGTCACCCGTGCCATCGCCGCCGAGGTGCTGGACAACCTAGGGCTCTGACGCCACACTCAAACGCATAGAATCCGTCATATCCCCGTCACATCAGGTCGATATCTTAGTAATATGAGTCATGCCGATTTTCTTAAGTCTCCGTTTCTTCAGCCGCAGGACATTCCCGATCTGGACCGCACAGGGCCGGGCCGGTTCTACAACCGCGAGCTAAGCTGGCTGGGCTTTAACTGGCGCGTGCTTGATGAGGCGCAGAACCCACGCGTGCCTCTTTTGGAGAGGCTGCGCTTTCTGTCGATCTCGGCCACCAACCTTGATGAGTTCTACAACGTACGCGTCGCAGGCCTGCGCGAGCTGGCCCGCGCGGGCAATACCACGCCGGCCGCAGATGGCCTGACCCCTGCAGAACAGCTGGTGCTGATAAACGAGAATGCCCGCCACCTTCTGGGCGCGCAGCAACAGACCTATCAGCACTTGCGCGAAGAGCTGGAGACGCAAAACATCACCATTATGTCGGCAGATGATCTGGATAACGCGGATCGCGACTATTTGGCCGATGTCTTTCTGAACAAGGTGTTTCCAGTTCTGTCGCCGCTAGCGATTGACCCAGCGCATCCCTTCCCGTTCATACCGAACCTTGGCTATTCGCTGGCGCTGAACCTGACGCGCATCCGCGACAAGCGGCCGCTACAGGCCCTTTTGCCCATACCCCAGCAGATCGACCGCTTTGTCGCGCTACCGGCCGACGCGGGAGCGCACCGCTTTCTGCCACTGGAGGAATTACTGATCCTGCACCTCCACAGCCTGTTCCCGGGCTACAAGCACAAGAGCCATTGCGCCTTTCGTGTGCTGCGCGACAGTGATCTGGAGGTCGAGGAGGAGGCCGAGGATCTGGTCCGCGAATTCGAAGTAGCGCTGAAACGCCGCCGCCGTGGCGAGGTGGTGCGCATGAATATCACCCGCGATGCGCCGGGCGCGCTACGCAGCCTTGTCATGCACGAGTTGAACGTCACGCCCGACGAGGTGATCGAGGTTGACGGGATGATCGGCCTCGCCGACCTAAAGGATCTGGTGCTGGACGCCCGCCCAGATCTACTGTGGCCCAGTTTCTCGCCCCGTGTGCCAGAACGCGTTCAGGATTTCGACGGCGACATGTTCGCAGCGATCCGGCAAAAGGACATGTTGCTGCATCATCCCTATGAGACATTCGACATGGTCGTGCGCTTTCTTGCCCAGGCAGCGAATGACCCCGACGTCGTGGCGATCAAGCAGACCCTCTATCGTACGTCCAACCAGTCCCCGATTGTCGAGGCGCTGTGCGAGGCCGCCGAGAACGGCAAGTCCGTCACCGCGCTGGTCGAGCTAAAGGCCCGCTTTGACGAAGCAGCCAACATCCGTCAATCGCGCCGGCTAGAGCGGGCAGGCGCACATGTTGTCTACGGCTTTCTCGATCTAAAAACCCATGCTAAAATCAGCATAGTAGTGCGCCGCGAGGGCGAGAACCTCGTCACCTACACGCATTTTGGCACTGGTAACTACCATCCCATCACCGCCCGCATCTACACCGATCTGTCATTCTTTACCTGTGACAGCGTGCTGGGCCGCGACGCGACCAAGGTGTTTAACTATCTGTCGGGTTACGCCCAGCCCGAAAGCCTCGAAAACCTCGCAATCTCGCCCATCACGCTCAAGCCCCGCCTGCTGGAAATGATCGCGGCCGAGATTGAGCATGCCCAGAATGGTCGTCCTGCCCAAATCTGGGCCAAGATGAACGCGCTGATCGAGCCCGACATCATTGATGCGCTCTACGCCGCCAGCCAGGCAGGCGTACGTATCAGCCTCGTCGTGCGCGGCATCTGCGGGCTGCGCCCCGGCGTCAAAGGTTTGTCGGACAACGTCCGGGTCAAATCCATCGTCGGCCGGTTTCTGGAGCACAGCCGCATCGTTTGCTTTGGCAACGGCTATGGTTTGCCCCATAAAAAGGCGCGCGTTTTTATGTCGTCCGCTGATTGGATGGGCCGCAGCATGAACCGCCGGGTCGAAACGCTGGTCGAGATCGAGAACCCGACGGTCAAAGCGCAGATCACCAGCCAAGTCATGGCCGCCAATATGGCCGATGTCGCCCAAAGCTGGGTCATGGCGCCCGACGGCAGCTTTGCCCGTGCGCCCCTGCCCGAAGGCGAATTTGCATTCAGCTGTCACCGATTCTTCATCGAAAATCCGTCACTCTCGGGCCGTGGCTCTGCCGGGGCAGCGGATGTGCCCCAGCTTACCCATGGCGAGGATTGACCCTAAGCTCGCAGTGCACGTTGACTGAGCCTGCCCAAGTGACCCATAAAGCAACCACAGAGAAACGGCGGTTGGCGAGAGTATGAGTGCACCTAAAACACACCTCGATGGCGCCCGGCGCACCGCGACGTTCAGCCCCTTTGGCCGGGCACTCTTTAACAAACCGTCATCGCGTGCGCTCAGCCGGGTTGGCGTGGTAGATGTAGGATCCAACTCGGTCCGTATGGTCGTTTTTGACGGCGCCGCGCGCAGCCCTGCCTACTTCTTCAACGAAAAGATCATGTGCGGCCTCGGTGCCGGCATGTCCGAAACCGGGCGACTGAACCCCGAGGGCCGTGTGCGCGCCTTCAGCGCGCTGCGCCGCTTTGCCCAACTGGCCGCTGCGATGGAGACTGGCCCACTGACGTGCGTCGCCACCGCAGCTGTCCGCGAGGCGGTGGACGGCGAGGAGTTCCAGCACGAGGTCGAGCAAGCCACTGGCCTGAAGCTATGGGTTATCGATGGGCGCGAGGAGGCGCGGCTATCGGCGCAGGGCGTCCTTCTGGGCTGGCCCGGCGCCTATGGTCTTGTTTGCGACATCGGCGGCTCGTCGATGGAGCTGGCCGAGATTAATGGCGGCACAGTAGGGCGGCGCGTCAGCTCCCAGTTGGGTCCGCTGAAACTGCGCGACATGAAGGGCGGCAAGAAAGCGCGCCGCGCCTATATAGCAGATACGCTGGCCGCCATGACGCCCGAGCTAGGCGAGCAGCGCAACCGCCTCTTTCTCGTCGGCGGATCGTGGCGAGCAATCGCACGCATCGACATGGAGCGCCGCGGTTATCCCCTGCATGTGCTGCATGAATACCGGATGCGCGCATCTTCTATCCGCGACACGCTAGCCCACATCCAGACCTATGAGGACTTGGACTCGCTGCGCCAACGGGCGGGCGTGTCATCAGCGCGCATGGCGCTGGTCCCCCAAGCAGCCGAAGTGCTGCACGAGGTCGTTCGCACGTTCAAACCGCATGACATCGCCATTTCAAGCTACGGCATCCGCGAGGGAATGCTGTATGAGCAGATGCCCCAGCAACTGCGCGACCGCGATCCTCTGATCGAAGCATGCCGGTTTACCGAGGCAAAGGATGCCCGCGTGCCGGGCTTTGGCAAGGTGCTGTATCACTTCATCATGCCGCTCTTTCGCACCGCCCGCCCCGAGCGTGTGCGCCTTATCAAGGCCGCTTGTCTACTGCATGACGTCAACTGGCGCGCCCATCCTGACTATCGCGCCGACATCTGCTTTGATACTGCCACACGGGCCAATCTAGGCGGGCTAAAGCACTCCGAACGGGTGTTTCTGGGCCTAGCCCTGCTGCACCGTTATTCCAATTCAGCGCGCCAGACCCGCTTCGATCAGGTCGCTAAACTGATTGACGAACCGCTGCGCCGCGACGCCGAGATCCTCGGCAAGGCGATGCGCTTTGGCGCGATGCTGTGGCCACAGCGCGACGCCGAGTTGGGAGTGATGCACTTCTATCCCAAAAAGAGGATACTCGAACTGCACCTCGCCACCGAGGCGTCCGCGCTATACGGCGAGGTGGCGCAAGCGCGCTTTGCCTCACTGGCCCAATCGCTGGAGGCCGAACCACGGGTCGCGGGTCAGGCCGCCGCACGCTAAAGAAAACTGGTACGCAGGTTTTGCCAAAATACGCGAATGTTGTGCCCGATCTCCGAATCTTGCAGGTGCGGGCAAACCTCAACTTCTTTAGGCATCAACCTCCTACAGCTCGCCCGCATCATCCGAGAGGCTGTCGAACAACTCGGCACTCCATGTTGCCAGCCTCATCCACCACGCTCAGCCTGAATTTCGTCCCAAGCGCGATTGATATCCACCATCCGTTTTTCGACAAGACGCATCGCCTCGGCGGGCACGCCGCGCGCCATCATTCGGTCGGGATGCGTCTCGCGCACCATGTCGCGATAACGTTTGCGCACCGCAGCGAGCGAATCGCCAGGCGCTGCGCCCAGCACCTGATAGGGGTTTGGTGCGGCATCAGGCACAAAGCGGCATCGCATCTGCTGAAACTCAACCCCAGGCACGTCGAATATCTCAGCGACCCGCTCCAGAAACACGTTCTCATCCGGGTGATACTGGCCGTCTGCCATCGCGATATGGAACAAACCTTCCATCAAGTCGCGCAGCGCGCCAGTCTGGTCGCCGAACATCGCCTTGATTTTGCCTGCGTATTCCTCAAACCCCGCAACGTCCTGACGGGCCAGATTGAACACGCGCGCAGCGCCTGCCTCGTCGGCTTGGGCGATCTGAAATACCTCACGAAAGGCCGAAACTTCGTTTCGTGTCACCTGACCATCCGCCTTGGCCATTTTTGCGCCCAGCGCAATGACCGCGATGGCGAATGCCACGCGCCGTTCAGGCGGGGTCCGCAAACGCTCGAAAACCCGGCTCAGGCCCTCACCATTGGCAAGGGCAGACACGGCCTCGGTCATTCGGGTCCAGAGAGACATTGCGCTATCCTAGGGTGTTTGCGCCGCGGTGTCAGCGCGCAGTGTCGCAGAATTGGGTTCAAAAAATCTGTTCCAGATGAGGCAGATCATATTTTAAACTGATTAGTCGGCGACCCGCACGTACCCTAGCCTACAAATCTGCATCCGTTTGGCGTGTCGAATTCGGCCCGAAGCCCCAGCGGGCCGGTTTCGAACACCACGCGGCGGTCCACCAGTAGCGGCGCAACGCGCGCCTCCAGTTCCTGTGCGCCCGGATGACTGACGATCAGGCGCCGCAGCGATATACCGCGCGTCGTGAGGCTGGCCGCCGGATGCAGGTCACAATCCCATTGGATTACCGCGGCATGGCACCCATCGAACGGCAATTGGCCATTTTCAGGCACCGCCATGCGCCAGCGCAGATCGCCACGCTCCAGCGCGACTTGCGACCCGATCCCGGGTAGTGCCACCTGCGCCGCCTTCAGGTCTTTGGTCCGGCAAATCCAGTTGCCAATACGCGGCGGCCCCGCGACCCGGTCTAGATCAAACCAGCGTGCGCGGCCCGGCGCGGGCGCGTCCGGGTCAACCGCGATCACCTCCAGATAAAGCCCACCTTCCAGGCCCAAAAGGCGGTTATGCGTGCCAAAATGCGCGTGCTCTCCCCCGGGCTCTGGCGCCACGCCAAGGTGCTGTGCGACCCAGTCGCACCCCTCCTCCAGCGTCGTCGCTGTGATAGCTAGGTGATCCAGTTCCAGCATGTATGCGGCCCTTCCCAATGAAGATTTCCCAGTGAGGACCATACCTGCCCCAGCGGGCCAAGTTCAATCCCGGCCCGCAGTTCGGCAGAGCGATGGCCACAAAGACAGGAACCGTGGTATTTCGACCTCCAATATGCCCTTTTCCGTCTTGACGGACGCGCGCTGCTGGCTTAGCGGTGCGACGATGGCGTGGTAGCTCAGGGGTTAGAGCAAACGACTCATAATCGTTAGGTCGGTGGTTCAAATCCACCTCACGCCACCAAAACTATTTTGCAAAGCAAAATTTTATCCACCAAACAAAATTCTGTGCGCACACTTATCGCAGAATTCCCATAGGTTTATGGTTGCGTAAGTTTGCATAGCTCGGCCCCAGGGCGCACCACTGAGTCTGATGCGCGGCGCGTAGCATAGTGCACTGCCACGGTGGATCTGCGCATATTATGCTGCACAATCCTATGACCGTAAATAGAGTTCAACGAAGGCAGCGCGCCTGCCCGCCGGAACGGGCCTGCGCGCAGCCTGCGCTATGCGCTAACCTTCGAGACCCTCCACACGCGTATTGCGGATCATCTGCAATATCGCTTGCGCGGCGCTGGGAATATTCGTACCCGGCCCAAATATTGCCTTTACCCCAGCCTTCTTGAGGAATTCGTAATCCCCTTGGGGGATAACACCACCGCACACGACCAGAATCTCGCCAGCACCCTTCGCGCGCAGCGCCTCGACCAGCTTCGGCGCCAGCGTCTTGTGGCCGGCTGCCTGACTGCTAATGCCAATGACATGCACATCGTTGTCGACAGCGTCCTGTGCCGCCTCTTCCGGCGTCTGGAACAATGGTCCAACATCCACGTCAAAACCGATATCAGCAAACGCTGTCGCAATCACCTTGGCGCCCCGATCATGCCCATCCTGGCCCATCTTGACCACCAGCATGCGGGGGCGGCGCCCCTCCTCTTCGGCGAAATCCTCAACCGATTTCTGGATCGCGGCAAAGCCCTCGTCGCCGGCATAAGCCGCGCCATAAACTCCCGCCAGCATTTTCACCGCGGCGCGGTGGCGGCCGAACACCTTTTCCATGCTCATCGAGACCTCACCTACTGTCGCGCGCGCCCGCGCCGCCTCGACCGCGGCCTCTAGCAGATTCCCCCCCTCGCGTGCGCGGCGCTCAACCTCGTCCAGCGCGGCGGTGCAGGCGGCCTGATCCCGCGTGGCACGAATACGCTCAAGTCCAGCGATCTGGCTGTCGCGGACTTTTGAATTGTCGATATCCATCAAGTCGATTGGGTCTTCCTTGTCGCGGCGATATTTGTTGACGCCAACGATCACCTCATGGCCCCGGTCGATCATCGCCTGACGTGTGGCCGCCGATTCCTCGATGCGCAGCTTGGGCATGCCGCTGGCAACGGCCTTGGTCATGCCACCCATCTCCTCGACTTCTTCCATCAGCGCCCAGGCCTTATCAGCCAACTCAGCAGTCAGGCTCTCTACATAATAGCTGCCAGCCAGCGGATCGACGACGGCGCTGACACCCGTCTCCTCCTGCAATATCAGCTGAGTATTGCGCGCAATACGCGCGCTGAACTCGGTAGGTAGCGCCATCGCCTCATCCAGGGCATTGGTATGCAGCGATTGCGTGCCGCCCAGTACCGCGCTCATCGCCTCATAGGCGGTGCGCACGACGTTGTTATAGGGATCCTGCTCCTGCAGGCTCACACCTGACGTTTGGCAATGGGTGCGCAGCATTTTCGAGCGCTCATTCTGGGCGCCAAACTCGGTCATGATCCGGTACCACAAGAGGCGTGCAGCGCGTAACTTTGCTGCCTCCATGAAGAAGTTCATACCGATTGCGAAGAAAAAACTCAGCCTCCCCGCAAACTTGTCCACATCCATCCCAGCCTCAATCGCGGCGCGCACATACTCGCGCCCATCAGCGAGGGTGTAGGCCAGCTCCTGCACCAGGTTCGCGCCCGCCTCTTGCATGTGGTAGCCTGAGATGGAGATTGAGTTGAACTTCGGCATCCCGTCCGATGTGTATTCGATGATGTCACTGATGATCCGCATGCTAGGCTCGGGCGGATACACGTACGTGTTCCGAACCATAAATTCTTTCAGAATATCATTCTGAATGGTGCCTGACAGGACCGATTTGTCATGCCCCTGCTCTTCGCCCGCGACAATAAAGCTGGCTAGGATTGGGATAACTGCGCCGTTCATCGTCATGCTAACGCTCACCTGATCCAGCGGGATCTGGTCGAACAGAACTTTCATGTCCTCGACGGAATCAATGGCGACACCGGCCTTGCCCACATCGCCCTCGACGCGGGGATGGTCGCTGTCATAGCCCCTGTGCGTAGCTAGATCGAACGCAACCGAAACGCCCTGCTGCCCCGCCGCCAGATTGCGTCGGTAAAAAGCGTTCGATTCCTCGGCGGTGGAGAAGCCAGCATATTGCCGGATGGTCCAGCGGCGACCGGCATACATCGTTGCCTTGACGCCGCGGGTGAAGGGCGCGGCGCCGGGGATGCCACCCATGTGGTCCAGCCCCTCTATATCCTCGACCGTGTAGAGTGGCTTCACGTCGATCCCCTCGATCGTGTGCCATGTCAGATCTTCCAGCGGGCGGCCCTTCAGCTCAGCTTCCGCCAGCTTGCGCCAATCGTCTTGCACCTTCTTGGTCATATCGTCGTCCTCTTATCTGGGCCCCAGCCAACGGTGTTTGTCCCGCCTGATCCGGTCCATGTTCCTCTGTCAATGTTGCCAGACCACCCGCGCCGGCGCGGAGCCAGAACAGATCGTCTGCATAAGCCTCGCGCAGGACCGCGCGTTCTTCGTGTCCAAACGGCTGCCACGGGCCATCTCCCGCCGGCAGCAGCGCCGGATCGCTGCCACGATCCAGTAACGCCTGCCGCAGTTCGGACAAATCGGGCGACCGGTTCAGCCACTCGCGCGCGTGGGCGCGCGGCAGGTCCGCGCACCTCATCATTGCCGCCAGACGCCGCTCGGGCATGGACGCAAATGCCTCGTGTAATATAACCTTTAGTTCTACTTGCGGCAATGCGCAGGACAGATCGGTAATAACATCCTGCCAGCTGCGCGGCGACGATGCGATGTGCCTCAACTCCGCCGCTGGCGGCAGCTGTGCACCCCGTGCCACCGCAAATGCAATGGTCGAATCCCACCAGGCATCTTGCGCCCGAATCGACAGCACCGCGCGCACCACGCGACCATCTAGCGCATCGCCATAGCGCGCCATCCGCTCGCCGATACCGGGGTAGAGGCGCATGTCGCGCAAATTGCGCCGCGGCGTCCCAATCAAATTCTCGTCCGAAATAATCAGACGCGTAAAGCCCGCCTCCTCGGCCTTGGCGATGGCCAGCGCGATCCGGCACCGCTCCCGTTCCGCCTGCTGTTCGGCAGGAACCGTACCCGGGCTGGGAAAGATGCCCTCCATCAGACCCTTGCGCGTCTGCTGCGGCCCCCAGAAGCCGATACCGAAGGCTGCCAAACGCGCACCGTTCTTGCGCATATAGTGCTGAAAGCTGGTAGAGGCTGTTCGATGCGCCCCCAAATGCAGCGTTATTTCCATATGTCGGCCCACCTCTCGCTATGGCACCGGGCCACGCGGAAAGGCAGCGCCGGAATACATTGGCATGGCTAACGCCCAATCCTGACAATGCGATTAACGCATGTCTTTGTGCGACATGGCGCATATTACGTATCGCAATCTGCTGCGCGCCCCTTATATCAGTGGAAATAGGAGAACCGATGAAACTAATATTTCCCTTTGTTTTCGCTTGCCTTTCCGCCCTTCCAGTTGCTGCGCAGGACGTGGTGAGTGCGCCCCCAACACCGCAGTCAGCAGAGGTGTTTATCGAAGATACTGATGTTGATTTAAAACAATTTCTCTGGAAGAACAGACCCATTGTCGTCTTTGCGGATAGCCCGAACGATCCGCAATTCATCCAGCAGATGGTGCTGTTAAACGACCGTTTAGGTGAATTGACAGAGCGAGATGTGGTCATCCTGACCGATACAGATCCTGAGGCGGGCAGTGCCCTGCGCGAGCGGCTGCATCCGCGCGGCTTCATGCTGGTGCTGATCGTCAAGGATGGTACGATATATCTGCGAAAGCCGAGTCCATGGGACGTGCGTGAAATCACCCGCACCATCGACAAACTTCCCGTGCGCCAGCAAGAGATTATCGAGCGCCGCGCGCGCGGCAACTGATCGGCGGCCAACATACTCATTTCGCCCCCATCGCGGCGATCAATATCCCTGCATCAACATCCATCAGTGCCAGAATACGGGGGCCCTGCCCCACCATCAGCACGGCGCGCGGATTGACCAACGCGGCGGCAAATGCCCCTTGCATTTGGCCGTCCATACACGCACGCGCCTCCAGCCCAGCCATGCGCATCGTCAGGCCAGCTGTGCGGTCGGCCTGAATAAGCGCCCATATGGCCGCATCCGGGGTCAATCCGATGTCATCTATCGCCACCGCGTCGCGGCCTCTCAGGATGATCGCCGCCTCCTGCGCGCTGGTCGCCACGCGCATCCGCGACGCGATGCGCCCATCGATCAAGTCAAAGAGACCAACAGCGCAGCCACGCGACGCAGCAAAGCCTATCGTATCGCCCAGCGGTACCCATTCTGACAAGACACTGCGCATGTCATCCTCAGTGGACCGCTTGCATCCTGATAGCACCAGCAATGCAACACAGGCCAGCACCAATGACCGGCCGAAGTAGGACGAGCCGGCGCGCATAATGGCCTATTCAAACTCCATGATAATCTCGTCCACGGCCAGACTGTCGCCCGGCCCGGCATTGACGACAGTGACGATTCCGCTGCGCTCCGCGCGCAGGATATTCTCCATCTTCATTGCCTCCACGGTACAGAGCGCCTGCCCCTCCTGCACATCGTCGCCCACGGCCACGTTCATTTTAACCAAAAGGCCCGGCATCGGGCACAGCAGCATCTTGGACGTATCAGGCGGCTGCTTTTCCGGCATCCGCGCAGCTAGCTCGGCCTGACGCGGCGTGCGCACATGCACCTTGAGGTCTGCACCACGGCAGCGGATGCGAAACCCACCCGAAACCTTGCCGACTTTCAGCACCAATGGCGCACCGTCCACGTCCAGTCGCGCCAGATGATCGCCCGGCGTCCAATCACTGGTCACCTCAACCGCGCCGCCATCCGCGAATGTCACAGTAGAGCCACCGCGCCGTGCCGCGATACTGACATCATAGCGAGTACCTTGCAGCGCTACGTTCCAATCATCGCCCACCTTGCGCTCATGATTGTCCATGCGGCCCGAAATGCGCGTGCGGCGGATCTCGGCCACGCGGTGCATCGCAGCACAGGACGCAGCAATGTGGCGCAATGTGGCGTCGTCCAACGTCGCCCCTTCAAATCCATCAGGATATTCCTCGGCGATGAACGCCGTGGTGATGTCGCCCGACACGAATTTGGGGTGATCCATCACCGCCGACAAAAACGGCAGATTATGACCGATCCCTTCCACCTCGAAACTGTCAAGCGCAGTGCGCATCTCTTCAATGGCCGCCATCCGGTCCGGCCCCCAAGTGCAGAGTTTGGCAATCATCGGGTCGTAATACATGCTGATCTCGCCACCCTCGTAGACGCCGGTATCGTTGCGCACGATCGCGCCCTTTGTGGCCACTTCCTCGGGTGGGCGATAGCGGGTCAGACGCCCGATCGAAGGCAGGAAATTGCGATAGGGATCCTCGGCATATAGGCGACACTCCATCGCCCAGCCGGTCAACTTGACGTCATCTTGCTTGATTGTCAGCATCTCGCCATTTGCGACACGGATCATCTGCTCCACCAGATCGACGCCAGTAATCAGCTCAGTCACAGGATGTTCGACCTGCAGGCGGGTGTTCATCTCAAGGAAGTAGAAATTCCGCCCGCCATCAACGATGAATTCGACCGTGCCTGCGCTGGTATAATCGACGGCTTGCGCCAGCGCGACGGCCTGCTCTCCCATCGCCTTGCGCGTCTCTTCGTCCAGAAACGGGCTTGGCGCCTCTTCGATGACCTTCTGGTTGCGGCGCTGAATACTGCATTCCCGCTCGCCCAGATAGATGCCATTGCCGTGGCTGTCACATAGCACCTGAATTTCGATATGGCGCGGCTGGGTCACAAACTTTTCAATGAATATACGGTCGTCGCCAAAGCTGCTGGCCGCCTCACTCTTGGAGCTTTCGAACCCTTCGCGCGCGCCATCATCGTCCCATGCGACACGCATGCCCTTGCCACCGCCGCCGGCGCTTGCCTTGATCATCACAGGATAGCCAACCTGGTTCGAGATTTTGACCGCGTCCTCCGCGTCCTCGATCAGGCCCATGTACCCCGGCACTGTTGAGACGCCAGCCTCCTGCGCCAACTTCTTGGATGTGATCTTGTCACCCATCGCCATGATCGCGCCCTTCGGTGGCCCGATAAAGGCGACGCCAGCGGCCTCCAGCGCCTCGGCGAACTTGGCGTTTTCGGACAAGAAGCCATAGCCGGGATGCACTGCTTCCGCGCCGGATTTCCGGACTGCCGCCATCACCTTGTCGATCACGATATAGCTCTCGTTCGCAGGCGCGGGGCCGATATGCACCGCCTCGTCGGCCATGCGCACATGCAGAGCGTTCCGGTCAGCGTCCGAATAGATGGCGACCGTCTGGATGCCCATCTGCTTGGCCGTCTTGATAACGCGGCAGGCGATTTCGCCCCGGTTGGCGATCAGGATTTTCTTGAACATGGGCGTGCCTCTTATGCTTGGGTCTTAAAACAAAACGGACCATCCGCGCACAAATGGCACGGATGGTCCAAAGAAAACGGCCAGCTTTGCGGCGCGTGGTTCTGCGGTCTAGCTGCAGCGGTCCGGGAAGGCCTGACAATAGGCGACGTTGCCCGCGGCGCCGACGGCTGCGCCGGCCGCAAGGTTACCGTCAAGAATTGCCGACGCTCCAAGACCGCCGACGCCGCCAATGGCCGCCTGCTCGACAATGGTGTCGCCGCAAGCCACCAATGCCGATAGGAATACGATGATGAGTACTGCCTTAGGTTGTTTTTTGATTGCTCTGTGCATGTTGCTCTGCCTCTTTTTTTATGTGCGCGACGCGCATCAATATCAAAGGGCAGAATCGCGTTAGCGTCAAAGCACAGACCCCGGCCAAAGGCGTTTTGCGCAAGCTCTCGCCTATGGGGCCAAGCATCTATTCTAAATGAAAAAAGAGGCGGCGTGCGCACGAATGCGCGACGCCGCCTATCAGGGGAAGAGTAACGGTGTGGACAATCAGCCCCGGACCCTTGGGGAAGGTCCGCCGCTACAATATTTATGCTGACAGCATCGGCTCGCGCAGCCAAGTCCATTTGAGCGGCAATACAATTATCGGCTGTATTCCGCGCAATTGCGGCACAAGTTGGCAAACTAATGCCACTCAGGCGATACCGCAGACCAAAACGGGCCGTCGCAGGACGCATAACGAGGGGCGTCACGCGTCCTCCTCATAATCCTCGTCGAAGGCCGCGGGAAAAGTACGGCACGCGACCTCAACGTCGAGCACCAGCAGCGCCTCATAATCGGTGGGATCGAACGGATCGGACGCCGTCAGCACTTCGCGGCCTAGTAGCCATGACAGGCGCCCTGCATCCAAGTTGCCCCGCTCGAACGGTTGATCGCCAAAGCATTGGTATATTGCGCGAACAAATCCTGTGTCGGCGCGCCTGTCAGGCGGCCGCCGGTCCGCATACCGCTCGCGGCTGGTCAGCGGTGTGGCGCCCTTGGGATTGGCGCGCCGGATTGTAAATTGAAAATCGGTACTCGGCAATCTGCCGGGAAACCCACGATGCTTGATCATGCTACGCCTCCTGATATGGGGGCCAGCTGCGGGACGTAGCCTAGTGTCGAGGCAGGCCCATCGGCCTGCCCCGGTGTTACGATCCGAAAATTCAGATTAGAGCTTGCCGCCATACTTGCCGGTCGAGACGGGCTCCATCGTGATGGGCTCCACGACGACGTAATCGTCTTCGGGCGCCTGCTGGCAAGCCGACACTGCGACGAGCAGACCGAGGGCCATAAAACCTTTGATAGCATTTGACATTGAATTCTCCTGTCACTTATTAAAAGCGGGTCCGGGCACGCGCTCAGCCCCTGCCTTATCTTTGAGGTGTGGACTGCTTGGGTGCAATCCTGTTCCAAGATAAATGAATTTTGCGCAGAGCGATACGCTATTGAACGAATGCTACGCCTATGTGGCGCCAAAGCCTCACAAAAGTGTGAAGGTGAGCATTGCCGCGCAAGATGTTGTGGATGCATCAGAATGCCTCCCAGATACAGGTTGTTTCATCAAGTGTGAATGCCTCGAAGCTTTGGCGTACATCGGTGTTTAGCACGCCGAATTCGGCCTCGCGATCGGCCATCGACACAATCGCCCGCTCCAGCCCGCCCGCGCGCCCGTCCAGAACCAAGGCATTGTTTTCACAAAGGAACGTCATGTCTGCCAGTAGGTCATCGGGCGCCAGCGCGCCCGGCTTGAATCCGGCCGAGACGTAGCGCAGGCGCAATTCCCCCGTCCCCTGCCCGATCACCTCGTACAGATAGGCCTCCGCACCCGATGGCAATTTGACGTTTTCGCGCGCCAGTGCGCTATGGGGCACGACCGCGGAAAGGCAGGCTAACAGACCGCAAAAGCATACGCTCAGTGCGCGCGCGACGCCTCGATCAGCTGATCCTTTTCCATGCTCGATCGCTCGTCGATGCCGATCTCCAGCACGTTGGCGAATCGCACCACCTAGTCCTTGGACACGCCCTGATCGCGCAGCGCCTCGTAGGTCTCTGCGTCCATGGTGCTGGGATCGTGCGAGTTGGCCATCACATCCCTCATCTACCCGGCAAAACGCGGATGCGGCTGGGGTGTTTACCGTCAAGGCAGATGTGCCGATCTTGGGCATGTCGATGGTCACGCCGCGCGCTCCTGTTGGTCCGGCATGTGCATCACAGCGGGATATTGTCATGCTTTTTCCAAGGCATCGTCGCCTTTTTTCCGCGCAGTGAGGCAAACGCCCGCGCCACGCGCTTCCGGGTGCTGCTGGGCATGATGACCTCGTCCACGAAGCCGCGCTCTGCCGCGACGAACGGGCTGGCAAAACGGCCCTCGTAATCCTTGGCATGGGCTGCCAGCGCCTCGGCGTTACCTCGGTCGGCGCGGTGGATGATCTCGGTCGCGCCTTTGGCACCCATCACGGCAATTTCGGACGTGGGCCAAGCATAGTTAAAATCACCGCTCAAATGCTTGGACGACATTACCACATAGGCGCCACCATACGCTTTGCGCGTGATGACCGTGACCTTGGGTACCGTAGCCTCGCCATAGGCAAAAAGCAGCTTGGCACCGTGCTTAATGACGCCGTTATATTCCTGTGTAACGCCCGGCAGGAAACCGGGAACATCCACCAGCGTCAGCAGCGGGATCTCAAAGCAATCGCAAAATCGCACGAAGCGTGCGGCCTTGCGCGAGCTGTCGATATCGAGGCACCCGGCCAACACCATCGGCTGGTTCGCCACGACGCCCACGGTCTGGCCTTCAATACGGATGAAGCAGGTAATCATATTCTTGGCAAATTCAGCCTGAATTTCGTAAAAATCACCCTCGTCTGCCAGCTTTTCGATCAATTCCTTCATGTCGTAGGGCATGTTGGGGTTGTCTGGGATCAGCGTGTCCAGCGACGGCTCGAGCCGGCCCGGAGTGTCGAAAAACGGCCGCACTGGGGGCTTTTCCCGATTGGACGAAGGCAGGAAATCAACGAGCCGGCGCACCTCGGCCAACGCCTCGACGTCATTTTCGAAAGCACCGTCCGCGACGGACGATTTGCGCGTATGCGTGGTTGCGCCGCCCAGCTCCTCGGCTGTGACGTGCTCGTTCGTGACGGTCTTCACAACGTCGGGGCCGGTTACGAACATGTAGCTGCTGTCCTTCACCATAAAGATAAAGTCAGTCATCGCGGGCGAATAGACTGCGCCGCCCGCACAAGGCCCCATGATGAGGCTAATCTGCGGTACGACACCCGATGCAATTACATTGCGTTGAAACACCTCGCCATAGCCCGCAAGGCTGTCGACACCCTCCTGAATGCGCGCGCCGCCAGAATCGTTTATACCGATGACAGGCGCGCCGTTCTGCACTGCCATATCCATGATCTTGCATATTTTTTTTGCGTGTGTCTCTGACACCGACCCACCCAGAACTGTAAAATCCTGCGAAAACACATACACCAGCCGCCCGTTGATCGTGCCCCACCCAGTGACGACGCCGTCGCCGTAGGGCCGCTCTTTCTCCATGCCGAAATCGGTGCAGCGATGCGAGACGAACATGTCGAACTCCTCAAAGCTCCCCTCGTCCATCAGCAAATCGATACGCTCGCGCGCGGTCAGTTTCCCTTTGGAGTGCTGCGCCTCGACGCGGGTCGCGCCACCGCCCATGCGCGCCTCGGCACGGCGATCCTCGAGTTCCTGCAAAATATCCTTCACGGAGGGCCTCCCAATTCAAGTTAGGCGCAGGCTATACTGGATAAGGGGCCACGCAACAGCGAATTTTGGCAAATTTGCAAATACCTGAATAGGGTTCTGAGTGATTTTGCAAACTTGAATAAATCAGCCCCCGCGCATGGACTTCACCCCGGCTGCGCAATAGCCCCCGCGGATGCCCATTACGACCCGCCCCAAGTTTCTTAATCGCCGCACCCCGCCCCACATCTCGACACTGATCCTGATGACCGGGCTTGCTGCGCTAGCGCTGAACATATTTTTACCCTCTCTGCCCAACATGACAACGTATTTCGACGTGCCCTACCGGCTGATGCAGCTGTCCGTCGCGCTTTACCTTGCGGTTAATGCGGTGCTGCAGATCCTCATAGGGCCGATTTCGGACAAACTGGGCCGCCGTCCTGTGATCCTTGCCGGAATGGCGATCTTCGTCGTCGCCAGCATTGGCTGCGCCCTCGCTGAAACTGCAGGCGTATTTCTGGCATTTCGCATGATGCAGGCTGGCATCGTGGTGGCGATGGTCCTTAGCCGCGCGATAGTCCGCGACATGGTCCCCCAGGACCGCGCAGCCAGCATGATTGGCTACGTCACAATGGGCATGGCCGTGGTGCCGATGTTGGGGCCAATCCTCGGCGGTATTCTGGAGCAGGCGTTCGGCTGGCAAGCAAATTTCTGGGCATTGGCGGCCATCGGTGCGCTTATCATGGTGCTAACATGGGCCGATCTGGGCGAGACAGCAGCCGGTAGCGGCCTAAGCCTCGGCCAGCAATTTCGCGAATATCCGGCGCTCTGCCGTTCGCTGCGCTTTTGGGGCTATGCTGGCGCTGCGGCGCTGTCGTCGGGGGCGTTCTTTGCCTATCTGGGCGGCGCACCCTATGTCGGCGACCACGTCTTTGGCCTCGCCCCGCACGAAATCGGGTTTTACTTCGGCGCACCTGCGGCGGGGTATTTTCTGGGCAGCTATCTGTCAGGGCGCTACTCGGTCATCGTAGGCGTCAACCGAATGGTCTATTGGGGAACATTGGCCAACGCTGCTGGGATCGCGGCCAATCTGGCGCTGTTCTATGCGGGCTACGGCACGGCAATCTCTTTCTTTGGGCTAATGACACTGATGGGTCTCGGCAACGGCATGACCATCCCGAATGCGACCGCAGGCGCGCTGTCGGTGCGCCCAGAGTTGGCCGGAACGGCCAGTGGGCTGGCTGGCGCGCTGATGATTGGCGGGGGCGCCGCGCTGTCGGCGCTGGCCGGGGTCTGGCTCACGCCACAGTCAGGGGCCTATCCACTGCTTTGGATCATGCTGGTCACGGCGCTGGGTGCGGTGGCAACCATCATGCTGGTCATGCGACGCGAGGCACGGCTTGCGCGGCTGGGTTTGCAAACATAGTCTGCCTATCAGGCTAATCTGCAAAGGGGCACATGGCATGGCCACAAAAAAACACTATGCCGGAGCAAAGCTGCGCGAGACGCGTCAGCGCATCGGCCTGACGCAAAAAGATTTTGCAGCACAGCTGGGTGTGTCCCTACCCTATCTAAACCAAATGGAGAACAACAACCGCCCGGTCAGCACGACCGTTGTGCTGGCTTTGGCGCAGGAGTTCGGATTTGACGTGACGCAGCTGGGTTCCGGCGAGGCAGAGCGCATGACCAGCGATATGCGCGAGGCGCTGGCCGATCCGGTCTTCTCGGACATGCCTGCCCTCGCCGATCTGCGGCTGGTCGCGTCCAACGCACCTACTCTCGCCCGTGCGTTTCTAGAGCTGCACAGCGCCTATCGCCGCACCAACGAACGGCTCGCCTCCTTGGACGAGGCACTGGGCACCGGCGATGCCCAGACCCCGCAAAGCCCGTGGACAGAGGTGCGTGATTTTTTCCATTATTGCGACAACTACATTGACGCGGTGGATCGAGAAGCCGAGCGTATTGGTGCCGCTGGCGGCACCCCAGAAGAGCGCGCCATCGAAGGGCTGACGCACGTTGGAATCACCGTCGCAGGCAGCGATGATGGACCGTTGAGGCGACTGGATCGCGGCAATGGAATCCTCTACCTCAGCTCGCGCGCCGCACCCGAGACGCGGCGCTTTCAAATGCTGCTGCAACTGGCGCTCCTGACACAGGACAAGCTGCTGGAGGCGACGCTGGATCTGGCCCGGTTCCAGTCGGACGAGGCGCGCTCCATCGCCAAGATTGGGCTGGCCAACTATTATGCTGGCGCCGCGCTGATGCCCTACACGGCGTTTCAGGCTGCGGCGCGGACATGCCGCCACGATCTGGAGATCCTTGCCCACCGCTTTGGCGCGTCGATCGAGCAGGTTTGCCACCGCCTGTCGACGATGCAACGCCCCGGCGCCAAGGGGATCCCGTTCTTTTTCGTCCGTGTCGATCAGGCAGGCACCATCACCAAGCGGCATTCGGCCACGCGGATGCAATTCGCCCGCTATGGCGGCGCCTGCCCCCTTTGGAACGTGCATGCCGCGTTCGAGACGCCAGGCCGATTTCTACGCCAGCTAGCCGAAACGCCAGACGGCGTGCGGTATATCAACCTCGCGCGCGACGTGTCCAAGCCGGGCGGCCATTTTGGCGCGCCCGTCCGCCGCTTTGCTATAGCCTTGGGCTGTGAGGTGAAACACGCGCCCGCCCTTGTCTATGCCGATACTCTCGACCTCAGCAGCCCCGCAGCATATGAACCGATCGGCATTTCCTGCCGCATTTGCGAGCGCACGGACTGCCACCAGCGGTCTATTCCACCGCTGGAGCGGCGCCTGACCATCCGGCCAGACGCACGCGGCGTACTCCCCTATGAAGTGGACTAAATCATTTTGTCTTAAACTTGTGACATTCACTTAAGGCGAAGCGCTTTAGGCCTCCTTGGTCAACATGGCATACAGCTCGTCCTTGAGCGCGGCACGATTGCGGCGCATCTCGCTTTCGGCAAGCTCGTCCATCGGTGCCACATTGGTTTCCGCCTTGTGGACCGTGCGGTTTACCTCGTCATATTTGGCCACCAGTTTAGCAAAATGAGCGTTTGACTGCTCCATCTGCGTGATCTGGTCGGCCTTGTCGGGGAATTCGACGTTAAGTTGGTGGGGAACATGGGTCATCTGCGTACCTCCGTTTGTTGCAGCTTGCGGACATTCTGCACCGGTGTTGCTATGCGCGCATTGATCCCTATCAAATCACGCTAACCATCCCGCGGAAAACGCGCATTTTCTTCAACCACGTTCAGATCCATGTGATTGCGCATGTACCGCTCGGATGCCTTTTTCAGCGGCTGATAGTCCCACGGGTAATAGCCGCCCTGGCGTAGCGCCTCATACACTACCCAGCGGCGCGCCTGACTCTCGCGGACCTGCTCATCGAACGCGTCCAGATCCCAGCGCGCATCGGCCATGTCGCCGAAGGCCTGCACAGTCGCAGCATGCGCGGGATCGGCGGCCAGATCATTCAATTCATGGGGATCAGCCTCCATGTCGAACAGCTGGTCAGGGTCCAGCGCGCACCGGTTGAACTTCCACTTGCCCTGGCGCAGCGATACCAGTGGCGCATAGGAGGCCTCGGCGGCGTATTCCATTGCGACGGGCGCCTCGCGCAACGCGCCCTGACCCAGAGGCACGACGCTGGTGCCTGACACCCACGGCGCGACCTCGTCCATGCAGGCACCGGCCAGATCGCACAGGGTCGGGCACACGTCGATATTGCTGACAGGAGCATCAATGCGCCCCCGCGCCATTCCGGGCGCCGCGATCATCATGGGCACGCGAGCCGACCCGTCGTAAAAGCTCATCTTGAACCACAGCCCCCGCTCCCCCAGCATATCCCCGTGGTCCGCGACAAAGAGGATCACCGTATCCTCAGTTTGGCGTGTGGCATCAAGCGCCTCCAGCACCTCGCCGATCTTGTCATCCAGATAGCTGATATTGGCAAAATACGCGCGGCGAGCGCGGCGAATATGATCCTCGGTGATGTCAAAGCTACGCCAATCGTTGGCATCGAAGATACCCTGCGAATGGGGATCGTGATCCTCGTAATCCATCGCCGGTACCTGCGGCAACAGATGCTCGCAATCCTCGTAAAGATCCCAGTATTTCTGGCGCGCTACGTAGGGATCATGCGGATGCGTAAAGCTGACGGTAAGACACCACGGGCGCGCGTCCTTGACCCGCGCCAGGTCATAGACCTTGCGCGTGGCCTCATACGCGACCTCGTCGTCATATTCCATCTGGTTGGAAATCTCGGCGACGCCGGCGCCCGTGACGCTGCCCATGTTGTGATACCACCACTCGATCCGCTCGCCAGGCTTGCGATAGTCCGGCGTCCATCCAAAATCGGCGGGGTAGATGTCAGTCGTCAGCCGCTCCTCAAAGCCGTGCATCTGGTCGGGACCGACGAAATGCATCTTGCCTGCGAGACAAGTCTGGTATCCGGCCCGGCGCAGGTGGTGCGCATAGGTCGGGATATCAGCGGCGAATTCGGCGGCATTATCATAGACGCGGGACCGCGACGGCAACAGGCCCGACATGAAGCTGGCCCGCCCCGGCGCGCACAAAGGACTGGCCGTGTAGCAATTGGCAAACCGGGTAGAGCGGGCGGCAAGACGCTTGAGATTGGGCGCGTGCAGCCATTCCGCCGGGCCATCGGGAAAGAGTGTGCCGTTCAGCTGATCGACCATGATAATCAGGATGTTGGGGCGGCTCATGCTGTGGCTCCTTTAGGGGTGGATGTGGGGGGAGGCGGCATCGTCCAGCGCCAGTGCCACGTAATGCAGAAGCGTGTCGATGGACTGGCGCGATATATCGGCACCCCCACCCGATGCGTGGCGGCAATATAGCCCGTCAATCATGGCAGCAACGCCGCCCGCAAGGATGTCGGCGCGCGCCGGTGCCAACTGGGCGAAGGCGTGGCGCAGATTCGATTGCAGGCGCCGGTGATAAATCTCTAGCAGGCGCGCGGTTTCGGGCGATTTGCGGGCCTGCACATAGAAATTCAGCCATGCCGAAATATGCTCAGGCCGCGTGCTCATGATAGTAAAACTGGCATTAATGATCGCTTCAATCCGCGCGCGCGGCGTCGGTGCCACAATCATTGCTGCCCGCACCTGCGCGGCATAAAGCGTGAGGATGTGGCGCATGGCGGCCGTGAATATCTGCGCCTTGGAGCCGAAATAGTGATGCGCCAGGCCTGGCGACATACCGGCGCGCCGCGCAATTTGCGCGACGGTGACGTCCATCGACCCCTGCGCCCCGATCTCTTGGATCGTGGCTGTGACCAGCGCTGCGCGGCGGACCGGCTCCATTCCCAGCTTGGGCAACGCTGCCCCCTTTTTTTGACGTAATTGTCATTTTTGCGGTATTGGTTTTTTATTGACTCGTCAATCAACTACGCCAATGCTTTGCCCTAAGACAGAAACGGCGTGCGGCCCTTTACCTGTTGCAACCTGCCGCGGGGCCATACTAACCTTGCCGCGCGCATCACAGTCCAGCAGCTTGCAAAGGCCCGCATGGGCGGCGGACCCCGGAGACCGCAGACGCGCGCGCCTGACCGGGAACAAGGCACAAGCCCACGCAGCATATGCGACGGGACCATATAAGAAGACCTTGAGATAAACGATAAAAGGGAGACACCTATGTCGCTGATTACAAATGGCCGCCTCGACCGGCGCGGCTTTCTAAAAAGCACCGCACTCGGCGCCGTCGCCGCATCGCTGCCGTTTGGCGCCGCGATGGCAATGACGCCTAAGAAGGGCGGACACCTCCGCGTCGGCAAGGGCCACGGCCAGACGACAGATACGCTGAACCCCGGCCAATGGAGTAATGGCTACATGCTGGCGATCACCTTCGCCAAGGACGGGCACATCACCGAAGTGCTGGCCGACGGCTCGATTGGGCCAGAGATTGCCGAAAGCTGGGAAGCCTCGGCAGACGCCGCAATCTGGCGCTTCAAGATCCGCAAGGGCGTGACGTACCATTCGGGCAAAGAAGTGACTCCAGAGGATGTCGTTGCCTCGATCAACTTCCACCGCAGCGAAGATTCAACCTCGGCCGCGACGCCCATCGTGGCGCCAATTCAGGACATCACGATCGAAGGTGACACCGTTATCTTCACCCTGGATGGCGGTAACGCTGACTTCCCCTTCATCCTCAGCGACTATCACCTACCGGTCCTACCCGCCAAGGATGGCAGCATTGACTGGCAATCCGGAGACGGCTGCGGCAGCTATGTGTTGAAGTCCTTCAAGCCGGGCGTGACGTCCAGACTGGAGCGCAACGAAAACCATTGGCGCAGCGACGTCGCTTGGTTCGACAGCATCGAAATGCTATCGTTGACAGACCAAAACGCGCGCACATCGGCCCTCGTATCGGGTGATGTCGACACGGTCGACAAACTTGACCTCAAGACCATTGGGTTGCTTGCACGCAACTCCAATCTGGACATCAGCTCAGTCGCGGGCACGCAGCACTTCACCTTCGCTATGGATGCGCGCGCGGACCCCTACACCGACAACAACGTGCGCCTTGCGATGAAATACGCGATCAACCGCGAAGAACTGGTCGAAAAGATCCTGTTCGGCTACGGCTCGGTCGGCAACGATATGCCCATCGGCTCGGGCCAACAGTTCTACAATACCGAGCTGGAGCAGAAGACCTTCGATCCCGACAAGGCAAAGTTCTACCTTAAAGAGGCCGGCCTCGATTCGCTCGATGTCAGTCTGTCGGCTGCGGATGCAGCTTTTGCCGGCGCTGTCGATGCCGCCACGCTGTATCAGAACTCGGCCAAGGACGCCGGTATCAGCATTAACGTCGTGCGTGAGCCGAATGATGGCTATTGGTCCGACGTGTGGATGAAAAAGCCGTTCACGGCGGTCTATTGGGGTGGACGCCCGGTACAGGACCAAATGTTCTCGACTGCATATACATGTGGCGCGGACTGGAACGACGGTTTCTGGTGCAGCGAGAAGTTCGACGCACTGCTAAAGGAGGCCCGTGCCGAGCTGGACCAAGACAAGCGCAAGCAGCAGTATTTCGAATTGCAGGAGATCGTCAGCACCCAAGGCTCGATCATCATCCCGATGTTTGCCAACTATGTCTTTGCCAGCACCAACAAGATCGGCAAGCCCGAGACCCTCGCATCTAACTGGGACATGGACGGTGAGCGCTGGGCCGAGCGTTGGTGGTTCGTCTGATCCACACATGAGGGGCGCCGAATAGGCGGTCCTCACTACTTAATAGATGCCGCAGAACGCCCCCCGTTCTGCGGCATCTTCGTATTCGGGCACGCGCGAAGGGCAAAAATGCTTGCGAGGGGCATGATCTTCGTGTTTGGCATCTGGCAAGACTACATTTGCGAGATGTTGCCGATGACCGACGCCATAGCACCCAGCACTCCCTCAGGACCGGCCAGCGCGACAACGCCAGACGCGGATATTCCGCGCCTGATAGACAATCCCGACTGGCTCTATTTGTTGCGCGAATTCGATACGCTCTATCGCTACGGCTCAGACGGGGGCAGTAGCGAGATTCGCAGCCATCGCAAGCGGGTCCGCGACCGACTGTCGGCGACGCTTGCGGAGAACCCGGCCATCTCAGCGCGCGCCCCAGAAGTGCGGCCCGTCACCGCCCACCTGCCCCGCGCTTTAGATCTAGGAGAACGGGCGGCAATGCAGGGCATGGCCCGCGCCTTGCGCGAGGTGCGCAGCGCCCTGACATGGGAATATGGTTATGAACAGCTGCCCAAGGCGCTGGCGCGCAAATACGCGTTTTGCGAAATCCTAGGTCAAAAGGGGCCAGTGCAATCGGACCGGCTCAACCTTGGGTTCGTCCTGTTCGCGCCAAACACGACCTATCCGCAGCACAGCCATCAGGATATCGAGGAAAGCTATATCTCGATCGCGGGCGCGTGGTCTGAAAACAACGGTGCCGTTTACGCGCCCGGATCCCTGATCTTCAATCGCTCCGGCGTGGAGCATCGCATCACCACAGGCGACCGTGATCCTTGCCTCCTGGCCTACGCTTGGGTCGGCCCCGCCCAGCGACTCGCCGCACCAGGGATGAAGCTAAGCCCAACACGGCGGCCCAAGGGCGCCTGAGCCCCCGCCGATAGGGTTTGAAACTGACTCAGACCTTGGTTGCAGTGCTGGTCGGCGTGATCCCGCGCCGCTTCAGGATCGCCTCGCGCCAGGTAATAAAACTGACCGAGCAAACAATAACCAAGCCGCCTAGAATGACGTAGGGATCTATCGCCTCGCCAAAGACCAGCGTGCCCAGCAGTACAGCCCAGACCAGCTGCAGGAACGTCATTGGCTGCGTCACCGCCATCGGTGCCGCGCGAAAGGCCAGCATCATGGTATAGTGACCCGCCGTTGCCAGCACCGCCACGGCCGACAACGTCACCAGTTCCAGCCATGTCGGCTGCACCCAGTGCAGCGCGGCAAATGGCGCAAGGCCCACTGTAACCGTCACAGACAGCATCGCGACCACAACGATAGGCGACACCTTGCCTGTGGCCGCCTTGGCCAGCAAATATGACACGCCAAAGCTAAACGCCGTGAGCAGCATCGCCATATGGCCGGGGCCCACTTCGCGCAGGCCGGGGCGCAGGATGATGAGCGCCCCCAAGAGTGCAATCAGGATCGCAGCCAACCGCCTCAGCGCCAGACGCTCACCCAGAAATAGGGCCGCACCAATCGTGACGTAGATTGGCGAAAGATAGTTAATGGCCGTCACATCCGCGATGGGGATATGCGCCATCGCATAGAACCACATTGCGACGCCTACCGTGTGAATCGCGCCCCGCCAGCAGAAGATCGCCCACAGGCGCGGTGTGATTGTCGCACGCCGGATCGCCGGGATCGCCGGGATCAGCAGTATGAGGCCCAGCGCATAGCGCAAAAACGCCGTTTCCGCCGCAGGCAGGCGCGCACCGATCGTTTTGACCAGCGCCGTCACCGCAACAAACAGAAAGCCTGTGATGACCATCCAGAAAATGCCCCAGCCGGGCCGCGCGTTGATTTCGCTATCCATTCGCGACTAAAGAGGGGATCGCGCCGGGAATGTCTAGGGATGATCTAGGGACGATCACACTGGGTCTCAGCGCCCTTCGATGCTGATTGTGAAACTGCGCTGCGCCCCGGGCGGCGGTGCCGGGAACGGCGCCGCGCTCTGGATAATGCGCAGCGCGGCGCGGTCCAGCCGGGCCGCACCTGAGCTGGACACGATCCGCACGCCGCCAAGGGCGCCGCCGCCCGCCACCGTGAACCCCACGACCACCGTGCCGCGCGAACCTGCGCGCGGGCGCGCCACGCCCGAGATTTTGGCCATGACGAGGCCAGGATAATTGCTGGCTGCCGCTTTGCTCGAGGCCTGTAGTTTTTGCCCCGCCGTGCCGCTGGCCGATGCCTTTGGATCGGCGCGCCCCGTGGCGACCCCCGCGGCGGCATTCTGTTTGGCGTTGCCACGACTTGCGGGCTCGGCTTTCGGCTTAGGCGTGGGTGCTGGCTTGAGCTTTTCGTGAACAGTTTCAAATGCCTCACTGCGCCACTTTGGGCGTAGCGACCAGCCGACCGCTGGACCAACCTCCGCGTCAGGTGTCAGCACGTCCCGAGGGGATATCGGCTGCGCCAGCTTCGGCTGTACGGCTTCGATGCCAGTGTCTGCGATCGCGGCCACCTTTTCGGCGGCCGGAACGTCCAGCTTCAGCCTCTCGACAGGCGGCGCGAGGCTGGATTTTGGGGCAACCGCCACAATATTCGCCTCAACCGGCGTATCTGACTGAATACTGTCCGCAATAGGCGTCCGCTCGGTCGTCTGAGGCGCCAAAGACTCAGCGTGTTGCGGTCGAAGCGGTTTAATTGCAGGCTGCGCCACAACGGGCTGTGCCGTATCGACAGCCTTTTCGGCGCCCAGCGTGCCTGTGGCCATATCGGCAAAACTGCTGCCCAGACTCGCTTCGGGCCGACCCGCCCCGCCTTCGATCCGGATGTCTTTATTCCACATCAGCGCTATAGCCAGCGCACCATGTACCAACAGTGCCGCCACCACGGCGACAATCTGAATACGGCGCGACGCGGCGATCACAGCGCGCACCTGCCGCGCGCGAGCAGCGCCATACAGGCTTTGAGACAAGCGTAAGCCATTAGGGCTTTCCTCTCCGTCGCAGGCAGCTTGTTCCGTGACCCGGAACATGCCACTTCAACCAACATATTCCCGCGCTTAGCGCAATGGCCGCCTCCCTCGCACGGCACCACAAGACTGGCCCAACAGAAGGCACACTGACATCGCTGTAACCATACTACTGGACAAGGTACCGCGCGCTGCGCCAGATGTGCTCCATGAGCCTTGACGCCAAATACCCAGCACTCAGTGATCTGAAGGCCCGCGCCCGGCAGCGCCTGCCCCGTTTCGTCTGGGAATACCTCGACAGCGGCACTGGGGTCGAGCGGGCGCGCCATGCCGGACCCGCCGCCTTACAGGCGATCGAGATGATGCCCTCGATCCTGCATGGCGAATGGACGCCTGATCTGGGTGCCACGCTGCTAGGCCAATCGCATCCCCTGCCCTTCGGAATCGGGCCGGTAGGTATGTCCGGCCTGATCTGGCCCGATGCCGAACGGCATCTGGCCCGCGCCGCCGCCGACGCGAACATCCCCTACACCCTCTCAACCGTGGCGGCCCAGACGCCAGAGGATATCGGCCCGCTGGCTGGCGATCATGGCTGGTTCCAGCTGTATCCGCCTCGCGACGAGGGCATTCGCCGCGACATGCTAGACCGCGCGCGCGCCGCCGGGTTCAAGGTGCTGGTGCTGACAGTTGACGTGCCCGTCGCCTCGCGTCGCGAGCGGCAGACGCGCTCTGGCCTGACGCAGCCACCCCGCCTGAGCCCGCGCTTGATGGCACAAGTCGCGCTCTGCCCTGCATGGGCAATGGGCATGGCGCGCATGGGGATGCCACGTATGCGCATGATCGATGCCTATGCGGGCGTCACATCGGGGCTGTCTTCGACGGCGCATGCGGGATACCTGCTGCGTACATCGCCCGATGCGGGCTATCTGGACTGGTTGCGCGCCCATTGGGACGGCCCGCTGGTGGTAAAGGGCGTGCTGAACGCGGCTGACGTACCTATGCTGGAGCGAGCAGGCGTCGATGGCATCTGGATTTCCAACCACGGCGGGCGCCAGTTCGACGGAGCGCCAGCCAGCGTACGACAGTTGCCCCTGATCCGGGCCGCGACAGACCTTCCACTGATATTTGACGGCGGCGTGACCGGCGGCCTCGATATCCTGCGGGCGCTGGCGTTGGGGGCGGATTTCGTTATGTTGGCCCGGCCTTGGCACTATGCGCTGGCAGCGCTGGGGCCAGACGGACCCGCGCATCTGGCGCGCATCCTCGCAGCCGACATGACGGCCAACATGGGGCAGCTGGGGGCACGATGCCTCACGGACCTGCCTAACTGCCTGATTGGCGCGCCAACAGCCTGAGGTATGTCGCAAAGCATTGGGCAAGGCGGCGTTTTCATTGCGCATACGCTACCCGCTTGCTGCATGATCAGAAAAAAGTTGCGCTGCGCTGCGGCAATTTGCAATCTGCGCCGACGCAAGCTCCGGCTTGCCAATAAAATCAAGGGGGACACGCCATGACCGAGTTCAAGAAGATCCTGATCGCCAATCGGGGCGAGATCGCGATCCGCATCATGCGCGCCGCCAATGAAATGGGCAAACGCACCGTTGCTGTCTTTGCAGAAGAGGACAAGCTGGGCCTGCACCGCTTCAAGGCCGACGAGGCGTATCGCATCGGTGCGGGCCTTGGCCCCGTGGCCGCCTATCTCAGCATCGACGAAATTATCCGCGTGGCAAAGGAATGTGGCGCGGACGCCATCCACCCCGGCTATGGCCTGCTGAGCGAAAACCCAGATTTTGTTGATGCCTGCGTGGCGGCTGGAATAACGTTCATCGGCCCGCAGGCGAAAACAATGCGCCAGCTGGGTGACAAGGCCAGCGCGCGGCGCGTCGCCATTGAGGCCGGGGTGCCCGTCATCCCCGCAACCGAGGTGTTGGGCGACGACATGGACAAGGTGCGCGCCGAGGCCGCCGAGGTAGGCTATCCTCTGATGCTTAAGGCGTCATGGGGCGGCGGCGGGCGCGGGATGCGCCCCATCCACAGCGAGGGCGAGCTGAAGGAGAAGGTGTTGGAGGGCCGCCGCGAGGCCGAAGCGGCCTTTGGCAACGGCGAGGGCTATCTGGAAAAGATGATCCTGCGCGCCCGCCATGTCGAGGTGCAGATCCTAGGGGACAAGCACGGCAACATGTATCACCTCTTCGAGCGCGATTGCAGCGTTCAGCGCCGCAACCAGAAGGTTGTCGAGCGCGCCCCCGCCCCTTACCTGACAGACGCCCAGCGCGCCGAGGTCTGTGCGCTGGGATACAAGATCTGCAAGCATGTTGGTTATGAATGCGCGGGCACGGTCGAGTTCCTGATGGATATGGACAATGACCAGTTCTATTTCATCGAGGTGAACCCCCGCGTGCAGGTGGAGCATACCGTGACCGAGGAGGTCACTGGCATCGACATTGTGCAGGCCCAAATCAAGATCGCCGAGGGCAAGACACTGGCCGAGGCCACGCGCAAGGCGTCGCAGGACGAGATCCGCCTGCACGGCCATGCCTTGCAAACGCGCATCACGACCGAGGATCCTCAGAACAGCTTTATCCCCGATTATGGCCGCATCACCGCCTATCGCAGCGCCACCGGCATGGGCATCCGCCTTGACGGCGGCACTGCCTATGCCGGCGGCGTCATCACGCGGTTTTACGACAGCCTGCTGGTCAAGGTGACGGCGCATGCACAAACACCCGAGGCGGCGATCGCCCGGATGGACCGCGCCCTACGCGAATTCCGCATCCGGGGCGTTTCAACCAATATCGCGTTCGTCGAAAACCTGCTGAAACACCCCACGTTTCTCGACAACACGTACACGACGACCTTTATCGACAACACGCCCGATCTGTTCAATTTCCGGTTGCGCCGAGATCGCGGTACCAAGGTGCTGACCTACATCGCCGACATCACCGTGAACGGCCATCCGGAGACGAAGGATCGGGCCCGCCCGCGCGCCGATCTGAAGGATCCGCGCCCGCCCGTGCCGCGCGGCACACCCCAGCCCGGCACGCGCAATTTGCTGGAGGCCGAAGGACCGCAGGCCGTGGCCGAGTGGATGAAAGCGCAGAAACGGCTGCTGATCACTGATACCGCCATGCGCGACGGGCACCAGTCCCTGCTGGCGACGCGCATGCGCAGCCGTGACATGATCCGCGTGGCGCCTGCATATGCCGCGCATTTGCCGCAGCTCTTCTCGGTCGAGTGCTGGGGCGGGGCGACCTTCGACGTGGCCTATCGGTACTTGCAAGAATGCCCGTGGCAGCGCCTACGCGACCTGCGCGCCCGGATGCCCAACGTGATGACGCAGATGCTGCTGCGCGCCTCGAACGGCGTGGGATATACCAACTACCCCGACAACGTCGTGCAAGAATTCGTACGCCAAGCCGCCGAGACAGGTGTGGACGTGTTCCGAGTATTCGATTCGCTCAACTGGGTCGAAAATATGCGCGTGGCGATGGATGCGGTGATCGCCTCGGGCAAGATCTGCGAAGGCTCGATCTGCTACACGGGTGACATCCTGAACCCGGACCGCGCCAAATACGACTTGAAATACTATGTAGGCATGGCCCGCGATTTGGAGGCAGCAGGCGCGCATGTCCTAGGCCTCAAGGATATGGCCGGCCTTTTGAAACCTGCCGCCGCGCGGGTGCTGATAAAGGCGCTGAAGGAAGAGGTCGGTCTGCCGATCCACTTCCACACGCATGACACTGCCGGTATTGCTTGCGCCACGATACTGGCCGCTGCAGATGTTGGCGTTGATGCGGTCGATTGCGCGATGGACGCATTGTCGGGCAACACGTCGCAGGCCACGCTGGGATCGATCGTCGAAGCGCTGTCCCATACCGAGCGGGATACCGGCATAGATATCGACGCGGTGCGAGAAATCTCGGACTATTGGGGTACGGTGCGCGCGCATTACGCAGCGTTCGAATCCTCCATGCAGGCGCCCTCCTCAGAAGTCTACCTGCATGAGATGCCCGGCGGACAGTTCACTAATCTTAAAACGCAGGCCCGCAGCATGGGCCTTGAGGATCGCTGGCCCGAGGTGGCGCAGACCTATGCTGACGTCAACGCGATGTTCGGCGATATCGTCAAGGTAACGCCCTCTTCGAAGGTGGTCGGCGACATGGCATTGATGATGGTCAGCCAGGGCCTGACCCGCGCCGACGTCGAGGATCCTGCACATGATGTGTCCTTCCCGGATTCGGTTATTGACATGCTGCGTGGCAATCTGGGCCAGCCTCCCGGCGGCTTTCCCGCAGCCCTGACCGCCAAGGCCCTGAAGGGCGAAGCGCCCAACACAGACCGCCCCGGTGCGCATCTGCCCCCCGTCGACCTCGAGGCGGCGCGCAGTGAGCTGAGCGCGCTGCTGGAGGGGCGCAGCGTCGATGACGAGGATCTGAACGGATACCTGATGTATCCAAAGGTCTTCCTGGATTACATGGGCCGCCACCGTCTCTATGGCCCAGTGCGCACACTGCCCACGCGCACGTTCTTTTATGGGATGGAGCCGGGTGAGGAGATCACAGCCGAGATCGACCCCGGCAAGATCCTCGAGATCCGCCTGCAAGCGGTCGGCGAGACAGGCGCGGATGGCGAGGTGAAGGTATTCTTCGAGCTGAACGGCCAGCCCCGCGTGATCCGCATTCCCAACCGCGCGGCCAAAGCAACGACGGCGGCCCGCCCCAAGGCCGAGCCGGGCAATCCCTGCCATATCGGCGCGCCAATGCCCGGCGTGGTTGCCAGCGTATCGGCGACGGTGGGCGCGAAGGTAAAGGCGGGCGATCTGTTGCTGACGATCGAGGCGATGAAGATGGAGACCGGCCTGCACGCCGAGCGCGACGGCATGGTCAAAACCGTTCACGCAGCCCCCGGCAGCCAGATCGATGCCAAGGACCTGCTGATCGAGCTGGAGTAAGACCTATGACACAAAAGATACTGGTCTTTACCGATCTGCATTATGTCGCCAAGGGCAACGGGATCGGCCATCTCGATCCGGATGCGCGGTTTCGCGAAGGGCTGGCCCATGCGCAGGCGCAGTTTCCGGATGCCGAGCGACTCGTGATTGCCGGCGATCTGGCGCATCATGGCAGTCACGCCGAATATGCCCGCCTGCGCGACGCGCTGGATGAATGCCCGATGCCGGTGCATCTGATGATCGGCAACCACGACACACGGGGGCCATTCCGCGAAACGTTTCCAGGCGCGCCGGTCACGCCCGAAGGCTATGTGCAGCAAATCGTCGACACCGGCGACACCCGCCTGATCCTGCTGGATACGGTCGATGAGGGCCACCATGGTGGTCTCCTGTGCGATGCGCGCCTTAGCTGGCTTGACGCCGCGCTGGTTGGCGCGGAGGGGCGGCGCACAATTGTTTTCATGCACCATCCGCCAATGTCGGTTGGCTTTGCAGCGATGGACGCCATCGGGCTGACAAACCGCACCGAATTTCTGGCGCTGCTGAAACACCGTGCCAGCACCTGCCAGATCGTATCGGGCCATCTGCACCGCACCGTATCGGGCGCGGCGGGCGGCATCGCGACCTGCGTGTTTAAGAGCCCGTGCCACCAGTCGCCCATCACGCGCCCCGGCATGGACGAGCATATGTCGATCGACGAGCCGGGCGCCTACGGCATCCTTTATCTGGGCGATGAGGGCGTCGTTGTTCATTCCGAAGATTTCGGCCTGCCCGGAAGGCGCGCGCTAAGCTACGTCTGAACACCAGGCAAAATTGGCGGGCACGCTCACCTCTGCGGATCAATGGGGGTTTCACCCCCAAACCCCCAGAGGACTTCTACCAAGATGAAACAGCGGCGGCGTACGAATTTAATTGGGAGCATGCATAATTTACCCTTGCGGCCCCGGCAGGGAGTTTGTAACAACCGCGTCATCAGGTGCGGGCGTAGCTCAGGGGTAGAGCATAACCTTGCCAAGGTTAGGGTCGAGAGTTCGAATCTCTTCGCCCGCTCCAGATTAACCGTTTACCCGCGGTTAGATAGACTAGGCCGCCTTCGGGCGGCCTTTCTGCTTTAAGCGGCATTGTTCCAGTCATATCCGGCGATTTGCACCTATCTATGGCTTGCCTAATCGGCACACAATGCATAGGAACATTAGAAGAACACATCCGAAGCGGTTCACCGCCTATTGATCTGGCAGGCCATAACGGGTTCTATTTGCGAAAAGAAGGCGGGCACCATGCTGACATCCGTAGAATTATGCGCCGGCGCCGGCGGCCAGGCCCTCGGGCTGGAAAAGGCCGGGTTCGCCCATACTGCGCTGATCGAGATCGACAAGCATTGCTGCAATACCCTGCGCCATAATCGGTCTGAATGGAACGTGCTAGAGGAGGATATTCGCCTCTTCAAGGAACGCGCTTCAGACTATGCGGGAATTGATTTACTGGCGGGCGGCCTGCCCTGCCCACCCTTTTCAGTCGCGGGCAAGCAGCTGGGCGAGCAGGACGAGCGAAACCTGTTCAACGATGCTATCGACATCATCGACGCCGCCCGCCCCCGCGCAGTGATGATCGAAAACGTGCGTGGCTTTCTGGACGCGGTGTTTCACGATTACCGTGAGCGGCTGAAGACGCAACTAGACAAACTGGGATACAAGACTGACTGGCGCTTGCTGAACGCATCCGATTATGGTGTGCCCCAACTGCGCCCGCGCGTTGTGATTGTGGCCGTACAAAAAGAACGCGCTGATTTCTTTGACTGGCCTGAGCCAAATCCCCACAATCCCCCTACTGTCGGTGCCACCCTGCACGATCTGATGGCCGAACGTGGCTGGCGCGGTGCCGAAGATTGGGCGAAAAAGGCCGATGAGATCGCACCGACCATCGTTGGCGGCTCAAAAAAGCATGGTGGCCCGGATCTGGGTCCAACCCGCGCGCGCGCCGCTTGGGCCACATTGGGTGTCGAGGGTCGTACGATCGCGCCCGAGGCGCCGGACCCCTTTCACAACGGGATGCCACGGCTGACCGTGCCGATGGTGGCGCGCATTCAGGGCTTTCCCGACGACTGGCATTTCACTGGGGCCAAAACGAACGCATACCGGCAGGTTGGCAACGCATTTCCGCCGCCCGTCGCGCAGGCCGTATCAGCCCAGATCGCACGCGCGTTGCGCAAACGTGTGCTGCGTGCAGTCTCAGCCTGAGCGGCGCAGGGTCACCAACGCTTGAAGGCGTGCATCCCGGATAGCATCGTGGCCGTCGGGCACCCCGATCATGCCCTGCTTTGCCTGCTGGCAAATGATATCTTGCGGCGCGCAGGCAGCGCAGATGCACTAGCAGCCAAGTTTTCAGTCATGCTGCGTCAATGCGTCGATGATGTCATCATGACGCCAAAGACGGGACGCCGCTCCTACGATGATCTGGAGAAGACGGAGAAAACCTATATTGGCACGCGTGTCGAGATAGAGCTACGCGCGATGCTGGGACTGCCAAAGGGGCGGCTGGATACCTTAATCCTAGGCCACGACGTGGACATTAAGAACACGATGGGTCGCAATTGGATGATCCCGACCGAGGCGGTGGACCACCCCTGCATTCTGGTCGCCGCCGACGAAGTTCGCGCGACCTGCTATCTGGGCTTGATAGTCGCCCGGCCCGAATACCTGACGCAGGGGCAAAACAAAGACGCCAAGAAAACCATTTCGGCGCCGGGCTTTGCCAATATATTTTGGCTGCTGCTGCACCATCCCTACCCACCCAACTTCTGGCGTACAGTGGCACCAGACGCGATAGATCGGATCTTTGCTGGGACGTCCGGCAATATGCGCATGGCTGCGCTGTTCCGCGAGGTGCAAGGCGTGCCGATCATCCGCGACGTGGTCGAGGCGGTAGCGCAACAGCATGATTTCATGCGGCGCATTCGATCAGACAATGGACGCGGCACGCGCGATCATCTGGCGCGCGAGGGAATATTACTTCTATCGGGGCAGTATGATGCGCCGCTTATCACCTCACTTGACCTGCCGATATGCTCGGGCAGCGAATTCATCTCGCATAGGCCGACGTCTCAGGCGCAGGTCGAGCTGGCCACTGGCAACGGCATCGCGCCGGACAGCGTACCAGAGCGCTGAGCAAAGGCGCTGCAGGTTTTCCCACTCGATACACCGCGCGGCCCTTGGCGGCTGGCCGCGTTCTGCCTATAAGCGCCTCAAACCACATGGGAAGAGAGCGACATGCGCAGCGCCACCGTCACCCGCAAGACCGCCGAGACCGACATCAGCGCGACCATCGCGCTGGACGGAACCGGGAGCTATGATAACCGAACCGGCGTGGGGTTCTTCGATCATATGCTCGACCAGCTGGCGCGCCACGCGCTGATCGACATGACTGTAACCTGCGAGGGTGATCTGCATATCGACGACCACCACACGGTCGAGGATGTGGGGATCGCACTGGGTCAGGCGCTGGCTCAGGCATTGGGCGACAAGCGCGGGATCAGGCGCTATGGCGCGTGCCTCTTGCCGATGGACGATGCGCTGGTACGCGCCGCACTGGACCTGTCAGGGCGCCCCTTTCTGCTGTGGAACATGGACCTGCCAACAGCCAAGATTGGTACCTTTGATGCGGAGTTGATACGCGAATTTTTTCAAGCGTTTTCAACGCATTCAGGCATGACTTTGCATGTAGATTCTCTACACGGAATCAACAGCCACCACATGGCTGAAGCCGCGTTCAAATCAGTCGCCCGCGCCCTGCGCGAGGCGGTCGAGACGGACCCGCGCAAGGCAGACGCGATTCCCTCAACCAAAGGGGTGCTCTAGCGCCATGCGGACTGTCATCGTGGATTATGAAAGCGGCAATCTGCACTCTGCCGAGAAGGCATTTCAGCGCATGGCGCGCGAGGGCGACGTGGGCGAAGTTATTGTCACGTCGGACCCCGATACCGTGCGCCATGCCGACCGGATCGTGCTGCCGGGCGATGGCGCCTTTGCCGCTTGCCGGGCCGAACTCTATGACCATCGCGGCCTCTACGAGGCGATGAGTGAGGCGGTGCTGGATCGCGGACGCCCATTCATGGGGATCTGCATCGGCATGCAGATGTTAGGCACGCGCGGGCTGGAGCATGGTGAAACGACCGGCTTTGACTGGATCGGCGGCACCGTGGAGGCGATCACGCCCGATGACAAATCGCTAAAAGTGCCGCATATGGGTTGGAATGATCTGGTTCTGGACCATCATCACCCTGTGTTCAAAGGGATCGAAACCGGGCAGCACGCCTATTTTGTTCACTCCTACCAGTTTTATGTGGATGATCCCGCGCATCTGCTGGCTCATGTCAATTACGGCGGCGCCGTCACTGCCGTCGTGGGCCGCGATAATCTGATCGGCACCCAGTTTCACCCCGAGAAAAGCCAGGTGACCGGCCTCAAAATGATTGCCAACTTCCTACGCTGGGCGCCCTGACACAAAATCTGCGAGTAGAATCATGATCCTATATCCTGCCATTGACCTCAAAGACGGCCAAGCCGTGCGCCTGCTTAGAGGCGAAATGGATGCGGCGACCGTCTTTAACGACGATCCAGCGGCACAGGCCGAAGAATTCGTCGCCGCGGGCTGCGAATGGCTGCATCTGGTCGATCTGAACGGCGCGTTCGCAGGTACGCCAGTCAACGCGGCCCCTGTCGAAGAGATTTTGAAACGCTGCCGCGTGCCTGCGCAGCTGGGCGGCGGCATCCGCGACATGGCGACGATCGAGGGCTGGCTCTCCAAGGGGCTGGCACGCGTCATCCTCGGGACAGTCGCCGTGGAGAATCCCGCGCTAGTGCGCGAGGCAGCGCGCGAATTCCCCGATCAGGTTGCCGTCGGCATCGACGCCAGGAATGGCCGCGTCGCGACTAAAGGCTGGGCCGAGGAAACCGAGGTAACGGTCACCGACCTTGCGCGCAGCTTCGAGGACGCAGGAGTCGCGGCCATCATCTATACCGATATTGAGCGCGATGGCGCGATGCAAGGCCCCAATATCGAGGCGACGGCGGCACTGGCGCGCGCTGTCAGCATTCCCGTGATCGCATCGGGCGGCGTCAGTTCGCTCGCGGATCTCATCGCGCTGCGCGACTGCGGTGCGGTTCTCGACGGCGCCATCTCGGGCCGCGCGCTGTATGATGGCGCGCTCGATCTGCGCGAGGCATTGGTGGCCATAAAGGGGTGACGCCCCCCCCCCCTTGAACAGAAAGCCTCGCCGCAGTCCCAGTTGGTTATTGCGCAAAAGCTCTCACTCCGGACAGGTGCATCTACATCGCCGATGCCTTGCCCGTCAGCGCCCTGAGCGCGCCGGTCATCTGGGCGACATAGCCAGCACCCGGCGCGACGCCGCCCAAATCAGCCATCATATGCGCAGGCTCCTCGTAGGCGAGCTAGCCCTGGCCATCGCCGCCGCGATAGACCAGCACCCTAAGCGGCAGGTAAAGCCCGGCAAGCGCGTCATCCCGCATTGCAGACGTGCCCAGCTGCCGGTTTCCGAAGATCAGCTTGCGATGGAACCAGCTCCATCCCGGCCACCTCAGCGCCAGCTGCATGGTCGACGCGGGCAAACACGATCGCACCCGCACCCGTCACTGCGGCCTCCAGCGCATTCATCGTCGTGGCCACGTCGGCCGCAGCCTTTACGCGGCTGATGCCAACGTGCCCGGCCAAGGCGCCGGTGCCGGTGCCGGTGCCGGTGCCGATCAGCACCGCCGCCGCCACGATCACAAGACTGTTCATCTACTTCGCTCCTTGGGCCATTTCGGACTCAATCCTCTGGCATGTCGCGCCGATTGGCCATAAACAACCGCGTGAAAGATGACACGAGGCACCGCCCAAACATGCTTAAAACCCGCATCATCCCCTGCCTCGACGTCTCGGGCGGCCGCGTCGTCAAAGGCGTTAATTTCGTTAATCTGGTAGATGCGGGCGATCCAGTGGATGCCGCGCGCGCTTATGATGCCGCCGGCGCGGATGAGCTGTGCTTTCTTGATATTACCGCCACGCACGAGAACCGCGGCACCATGTTCGACGTGGTCCGCCGCACAGCTGAGCAGTGCTATATCCCCCTTACCGTCGGCGGCGGCGTCCGCACTCGAGCGGACGTGCGTGCGCTGCTACTGGCGGGAGCAGACAAGGTTAGTTTCAACTCGGCCGCCGTTGCCCGCCCCGAAGTCGTGCGCGAGGCATCCGACCAATTTGGCAGCCAGTGCATCGTAGTCGCCATTGATGCCAAAACTGTATCGCCGGGAAAGTGGGAAATTTTCACGCATGGCGGACGCCGCGAAACGGGCATCGACGCCGTCGAATTTGCTCAGTTGATGGCAGGTTTCGGCGCGGGCGAGATTCTGCTGACCTCGATGGATCGCGATGGCACGCGCGCAGGTTTCAACATTGCCCTGACCCGCGCGATCAGCGATGCGGTGGACGTGCCAGTCATCGCCTCGGGCGGGGTCGGAACCCTGGATCATTTGGTGGCAGGCGTCCGCGAGGGTGGCGCCAGCGCCGTGTTGGCAGCCTCCATCTTTCACTTTGGCGAATTTACGATTGGCGAGGCAAAGGCGCATATGGCTGCCGCAGGCATACCGATGAGGACGGGTCTATGACGCTCGACGATCTAGCCGCAATCATTGCAGCGCGCGCAACAGCCAGCGGCGACGATAGCTGGACCGCCAAACTGCTGGCGCGGGGGCCCGAAAAATGCGCCGAGAAATTTGGCGAAGAAGCCGTAGAGGCCATAATTGAGGCCGTCAAAGGCGACGCCACGGCCCTGACCAACGAGGCGGCAGACGTGCTGTTTCATCTGCTAGTGATGCTGCAATCGAGCGGCGTCGCGCTATCTGCTGTGATGTTCGAACTGGAGCGCCGCCAAGCGCAATCCGGTCTCGCCGAAAAGGCGGCACGACACCTTTATGAGACACCCAAAGAGGGCTGACATGATCCGGCACATCGTTTTCTTTTCGGCCACCGAAGGCCAGTCCGTCGAGGATGTCCGCAAAGGCCTGATGATGCTGGCCGATATTCCTCACGCAGACCATTTCGAGGTGGGCCGCAACCTTCAGGCCGACACGATCAGCGCCGAGGCCCCCGATCTGGTTGTGTATGCTGAATTCTCCGGCGAGGCGGCGCTTACGGCGTTCAAGACGCACCCGATTTATGCCGCCTGCACCGCCCGTGTGCGGCCCATGCGCGAGATGCGCATCGCCGCAGATTTCTACGTCAAAGACTAGCGCCAGTTACGCCATCAGGCGCGGATGCTCAATCTTGGGGCAGCGATCCATCACAACTTGGACGCCGCGCGCGCGGCCAGTTTCAGCGGCGCCCTCATGGACCACGCCAATTTGCATCCAGATCGTCTGTAGGTCGGGAAACTGGGCTAGTGCCGCATCCACGATGGCCGGGACATATTCAGGGCTGCGGAAGATGTCGATCATGTCGATATCCCCGTCGATATCGGCCAGCGCCGCGACCACGGCCTGGCCCAGCAGTCTCTGGCCAGCGAGGCCCGGATTGACCGGCACCACCTCGAAGCCAACGGACAGCAGAAAACGCATCACATCGTGGCTGGGCCGTGCGGGATTGGCCGACGCCCCGACCAATGCGATGCGGCGCGTGCACTCTAAGATCTGCCTGATCGCCTGATCGTTCATTGTTTTCTCACGTCTCTGGACACACAATAAAAAAGCGCCCGAAGTATGTACCTCGGGCGCAGTCACGGAACGAGGGACAGTGAAAGAAAGCACCGAAGTTCCGGTTCGACGCCTCTGCACTACACGTAAGAGGCGCTCGCCGATATGAAAGGGGCAACCACCACCCTATCAACGGCCTGTGACCTTTTGTAACAGGCGCGCATACGCGGTGTTTAGTCAAAAATATCCTCGACCACATCCCATATCTCTTCCAGCGCCTTACGAAAAAATGGTTTGCGCCGTTTGCGCCGCTTCATCGGGCGGCCGGAGCGATCGTCGCGGCCATAATAGGAACCGATATCGCCTCCTGCGTCCCTACCAGTCTCGTAGGGGTGCGGTGCAGGCATGCGGCGGACCTTGGGCGCGGGGCCAGGTTTTGCGGCTGTACGGGCCTGAACGGAACAGGGCATCGCCTTCATTTCGTGGAGCGGCGCACCGCAGGCGGCACATGACAGCTCATGGCGACCCTCCCCGCGCAGGACCAGCGCGGCGCGTTTACCGCAGTAGCAACAAGTTGCGATTTTCCGCATTCAGCCCCCCACATTCGATGCAGGTCAATCCCGCGCCTGACTGGCATATAGGGCCACCGCCGCTGCATTTGAGACGTTGAGCGAGCCAAACTCACCAAAATACGGAATTTTGGCTAATACATCGCAGGTTTCGCGTGTTTTATGGCGCAGCCCCGGCCCTTCGGCCCCCAAAACCAGCGCGACGGGGCGATCCAGTCGGCCCTCCAGTACCTGCTCGACGGTCTGCTCGGCCTCACCGTCGAGGCCCAGAGCGATGTAGCCCATCTTCTGCAGCTGCTGGATGGCATCGCACAGATTGCGCACCTGCTTGTAGGGTTGCCTCTCCAGCGCGCCGCTGGCGGACTTGGCGAGCGCGCCAGTCTCGGGCGCCGAATGATGGCGCGGCGCGATTACCGCGCAAGCGCCAAACACTTCGGCCGAGCGTAAGATCGCACCCACGTTATGCGGGTCGGTCACCCGGTCCAGCAAGATGACCCGCGGCGGTCGCACCCCGTCACCTAGGCACAGCGTCTCCAGATCGCTCCAATCCAAGGGTTTCACCTCAAGCGCGACGCCCTGATGAACCGATCCCGGATCGAGCGGGGCCGAGAATTTGCGCGGCTCTACCTCTTCTGGCATCATGCCCGAGGTGGCGATCGCCTCCTCCAGCTTGTTACGGGCGTTCAATGTCACGATCAGGGTCAGCTTTTCGCGGGCCGGGTTCAGCAACGCGTCGCGCACCGCATGCAGGCCAAACAGCCAGACGGTCTGCGCATCAGAAGCACGCTTGGCCTGTTCCTTTTCAACCACCCATTTCGGTTTTTTCATGGCGCGCCGCCCCCTTTACTTGAGCGATGGAGAATGGGGCCCAGCCAGCCCCGGCGCAAGGCGATTCCCGCGCACCCGCGCGAGGGGGTCTCAAACGGTCATTTTCCGGTTGACGCATCCGGGGTGCGCTAGTAATCAGCCCTCCACACCAGACGCTCATGCAACTGGTTAAGTGGGCGACAGGCCGCAAGGTGTGGCAGGGGACTGTAACTCCCTCGCGGAGACGCACGCCAGGTTCGATTCCTGGGTCGCCCACCATTTTACTCAGTATTAACTGTGTGAATGACGTTACGCTTCGGTGCGACATCAATCATCAGAAATGCATCCTACCTATTTCTAGCTGTTCCATTCCAGTTGGTTACATTTAGCCCTCGGCGATCCGCCCGGTTCATGGCAGGATCGGTTCTGAGGGAGCTTCGTGACGGGGTGCAACCATGCTGATCCAACTTCACAAACAATACACGACGACGCCGAAAGGTGGGCCGCCATTCAGACCAGCGATGACGCTGGTACTGCGTTAACGAACGCTTCGAGGGTACCGCGCAACCTGTTTGCAAGTGGCGCAAGCAGGACAGTGTCGAGGATCGTGGCCATGCGCCGCATCGGCTCCAGACGACGCCCGCGCAGGACGCCGTCACGGTGGGCCCTGCGCAAGACGCTGCTTGTGTCGCTGGACAGCCTTCAGGCGATGGCGCGTGAGGTTCTAAACCCAAATGTCTCGCGCTCAGAGCTGGACCGCTGCCTGCGGTGACATGGTGTGGGCAATCTGGAGCGTTCCTGCCCACCCTGCATCCGCACCATTTTGACCGATAGCGGCGCGGCGTTCACCAATCATGATCTTTGGTCTGTGCAAGCCCGCAGCAACTGAAGCCCACGAGTTCAATACGCTCGCTCGGCCCTCGGTATCGAGCATCGTTCAACGCCACCCAAGCCGCCCCAAACCAACGGCCCTCCTCTCGGTGATTGCAGGCAAGCACCCGCCGGGCAACGGATCGAGCGGCTCAATGGCCGGATTGAGGAGGTACTGCAGTGCCATCACTTCCGATCTGGCGAAGATCAGAGACGACGTGGCATCGGTACGTCTGGCTCGACGATCAGCAGCCGCCTCAATCAGCACTGGGCGGCAAAGCGCCCCTTGCAGGCGATGAAAGATTGGCACAAACTCAAGTTGTTATAGAAATAGCCATACTACCTTCCGGAACGTGACAGCCAAAATCAACGGTCACTTACGGCATCCTACCGGTCACATTTTTGCGCAACTTATGGTGGCTTTCCAACCTTTAGGCAACGGAGTCTAAAACTTTACGGCAGGACGTGTAAACAGCCCCGTCCTGCCAGTTCTTAGAGACACTTTGTCACACCACCAAATTAAACTCTGCCGCAGAGCATTTATCTTCTACGGTATTGAAGATAATAAAATATTGGAGACCTGAATGACGATATCGATAGCTTTCCGTTCCGTCCTGCTAGTCGGAACTGTTCTAGGCTCTAGCGCTTTTGCTGATGAGACATCCATGACCCCGGACGCGTCTGCGAGCATCATCAATGCAAAGGGCGACGAAATTGGAACCGCAGACCTTTTTCAGGGCTCCGGAGGCGTGCTAATACACGTGAAAGTTTCGGGCCTGACACCCGGCAAGCGCGGGCTTCACCTGCACAGCCATGGGGTTTGCGATACCGACGCAGGCTTTAAGACTGCCGATGGTCATGTCGGTAAAATGGAAGGTGGCCACGGGCTGT
>Ga0307981_1000152_pt1 | contig 74198 bp, 88 predicted proteins | sample OrgLakmetagen987_FD_201849 | JGI IMG/M metagenome (GOLD analysis project Ga0307981, IMG submission 201849) | Saline water microbial communities from Organic Lake, Antarctica - #987 | ecosystem: Environmental > Aquatic > Non-marine Saline and Alkaline > Saline | place: Antarctica: Organic Lake... | reverse complement strand
TTAGCTCTTCTAATCAAGCTTATTAAAATGTTTCGTTCTGCTTTTAAGTTAGCTTCTTGTAATTCAGCTACTTTTATTATTTCAATTTTATTTTTGTCATTTAGATAAAGCAAACCCCACTTCTCGAGAAGTTCACTTTCTTTAATCAATCCTTCTGGACAACAATAAAACCTAGACTGCCCAACGCCTTTTTTAGCTATTTTCCTAAACGGTTTCTTACAGTCTTTTAAAAAGTCTCCTCTTCCAACTTTTACTTCAATCATTATAGAATTACAAGAATTCCATCCTATTACGTCAGGTTTTTCTTGCTCAATAGTTTTCATATCTATAGCTACTGTGGCACAATTAGGAATTAAAGTGTTTTGGTTATGCTTTTTAAGCCACTTAGATGCAATATTTGTTAGTTCAATATGTTTCATTATTTCCCTAACCATTTCGCTTTCTCGCTTGCCGTTCGCTCACTTAAAGTCATTTCAGTTTTGACCCTTGCTTTATCATTCACATAATCCCAAACCCAAGTTACCTTTTTTCCATTTGCGTCAGCCACTTCCATGGAGCCGTACATCTTACATATTCTCGCTAATCCTCCCATTTTTTAGTTTTTAAATAAGTTAATTATAGCTGTATAGAATTTTTAACTTCATTACCCCAAGAATCCCAACCTTCAGATTGGTTTCTTGCAAATAACTCGACTCTTGGTAAGTCTCCACAAAGCCTAATTATCATGTCTTTAATTTCATTAGGTTTTTTACTATGTTTTTGTATTTCAGAAACCACAACCGAATGAACATCTGCATTTTCTCTTTGAGGTTTTCCTTTAGTTCCTATTAAGCAAATTTCTACATTGCTTCTTGTCCAACTACCCATTCCCCAAAAAACATCTAAACTTTCTAACGGCATAAATGATATTTGGTTTTTATTAAATCGTTTATTGGTTTTTATCCAAACAAAACCAATAGTTTTAAAATTAAATCCCCAAGCAGCTATAACTTCCAAACCTTCATTAAGCTTAGGAAAGGTAGCCCACATAAACAAAATACTATTATCGTCTGCTATTTTGTTTATAGGTAAGCCTTTTATGTCTTCAATATCCATTGTTTTATAATGTCTTTTAGCACCACCACGATTTAAACTTTTATCATCATAAGACCACGCTGGATCTGCATAGATAATATTATACTTCTTATTCATTTTTTTCTGTTATCAATTAATTCTTGTACTATTGTCTTAAGGCGATCCGAAGGTTGGCATTTTTCAAGCCAAAAATCAAAGCTCCTTAGTTGACTCATTATTAATCCTAGAGAAATCTTTTCTCTATTATCCTTTTTCAATATCATTTGTTTTTGGATATGATCCAGAGAATTAAAATGTATGCTTTCTTGTAATTTTTCTTGTGATATCATTTTTTAAATATTAGTATGCTGTTAATTCCTTTTTTAATAGTGAAGGCTTTTTTGTCATTGAGATTGTTTAGTGTTTCCCTTAATTCTGAAAAGCTTATGTTCAGTTTTTCTGCAATTAGCATAGCACTTATACCACACTTCCCGTTTGTTTTATCGTGGTAGTCCGAAACCTCTTTGAGTACTTTTTTTTCTAGATCATCCAATGGCTGTAAATATATATTTGATTTATATAATATTTATACTAAAATAACACTTTAAATCTATTATTTTTGTATTAGATATAAATTTTACTTATAGCAAAATGATAGATCAAATTAAAAAGAAGGTAGAATTCTTTATAAACACTCAGATGAGAGGGAACTTTACCCCAGGAAAATTTGAGCTTGCTCTTCATGATTCCATACAGTCTCGTAATGAAGAATACTTTTATGACTTAAATCGATTAATTGTAAGAGAAAACAGAGGCGTAATTAGCGGAGGAATTGCTAACATACCAGATACTTACAGCGAAAAGATATTACACTACCTTGAAGAATCAGAGCCAATTACTGTAGAAGGCAGTCGCATAGAGCTTCCTTCCGATTGGAGATATTTGGACGAATCTGAAATAGTAGAAGGTGGAACTCTAGAGTTTTGCAGAAACAGAAGAGAATTTAATATTCAAAAAAGCTTAGCTACAACTCAATATCCAGTCTATACAATCATTGGAAAAAGTATATTGATTGCTCCAATTCAAGATGGTAGCAAAGTAAGGATATCATATTTGAGAAACATAAAATATCCAAAATGGACTTATACAAGTGTAAATGATGTAGAGTTATTTAACCCTGATGACGCTAACTTCCAAGATGCGGATATCCACTCTAGCGAAGAAAATGAAATGGTAAGAAGGGTTCTCATGGCCTTTGGTGTAAACCTTAAAGAAACTGATTTATTATCATACACCATGCAGCAAGAGAGTATAGATTTTAACCAAGATAACGCTTCTTAATTATGGCCATACAAAAACCTTCAGACTACTATGCTGATAAGAAAAATTGGGGCAAATACCAATATATCACTCTTAAAGATTTAGTAGATGATATGCTTGCCGACACAACCGATACAGATAGTTTTTTGGCTAATACAAAAAGAAGCCAAATTGTAAGAAAATTAAAAAAAGGTATTCGAGTAGTAAATAATGCTACTCAAAAAATGTTTAATGTGGCTCAATTAACGGTGGGTCCTAACTTGTATTTTGCCCTGCCCCAGAACTATGTTAATTGGATTAGGGTTTCTGTGATAAATGAAGAAGGACGTTTACAACCTTTGAATATCAACAACAAAATAAATACAGCATTCGGATATCTTCAAAATTATAAGCATGAAATCCTTTTTAATCACGAAGGAGAGCTGCTAACAACAGATATGGCTAATGCTTACCAAACACCACATATTAGACACACTTTTGAGTCTACACAAGACACTTCTCTTTTGTCTAAACATGGAGAGTTTAAAGTAAACGAGGAAAGAGGTACTATTCATTTTAGCAGTAACCTTGAAGATCAAGATGTTGTTATTGAATATTTATCAGACGGGTTGGATCTTGAAAATATAAGAGAAGAGGAAATAAAAGTTCACAAAGACCTGCAAGACGCTATAAGGTGGTTTGCGATTTCTGAAATTATATCAACAAGAAGGAATGCAAATCAGTACGATAAGTCCTCAGCTAGAAATAGGTACAACACCGAAAGACACAAAGCCTTGATTGCTTCTCTAAATTTCGATTTTTTAACAATAGGTCGTGAAATTAATTCTATGCCAAAATGATATTTAAGCAAAACTTTGTAAAGGGCCGTCTTAATAAAGATGCAGACATAAGATTAATGCCAAAAGGAGAGTATAGAGATGCTTTCGGGGTTGAAGTTATCAATAGCGAAGGGGATGATATGGGGGCCATAGAAGTCATGCTTTCCAATAAAAAGTTGACTAGCTATGACGTGGGAGAAAATCCTTTAGACATGGGTAATTTTTCAGATGAATTTCGAAAAAAAATATACTGGTTGGTTCTTTCTGATTTAGGAAGTTTTTTATTCGAATGGGATGATCTCAATAAAGTACAATCATTGGTTTTAGGAGATACTAGAGAAGAAGGCTCCCGTGTTTTTTCTCTTCACAAAGATCATCTTATTACAGGAATTGTTAAAGTCAACACTCAACAGGTCAAGAGCGACCTCCTTTTGTTTACTGATGATAATATGCAACCCATATGCATAAACATCGAGAGAGCTAAAACCTATGGGGTAAATGGGTTTGTAGAAGAGGATATCTTGCTTATAAAAAAACCGCCAAGAAAAGCTCCAAAAATAACACCGACCTACACCTTGGACGGAGGCAATAATAATGAAGAAAGATTTTTTCTATTTGCCTCTAGATTTAGATATCTTGATGGCGAATATAGCGCACCTTCCGATTTTAGTAATTACAACTTTACTCCACAACCCTTTGACTTAGATTATTTTACTTTAGATAATTTAGGAATGATCAATTCTTTTAATGCTGCCAAAATTGAATTTAATACTGGAGAAAAACAAGTCACAGAAATCCAACTCTTAGTAAAAGAGACTTTGAGTAATTCTTTGATGATTATTGAAACTTTTAGTAAAAGTAAAAATGGATGGGGAGACAATCAAACAAAGAGCTTTTTGTTTTCCAACAACAAAACTATCATTCCTCTACCTAGTGATCAGCTATTTAGGTCTTTTGATAATGTTCCTAGACTTGCTAAAGCTTTATCCTTATTAGAAAACATTCCAGTTTTTAGTAATTATGTTGAAGGTTATAATATAGAGGATAGCCAAGGTGTTCCAATCAATATTGATTATACTGTTTCTGTAAAAACACAAGCCTTAGAAAGTGGTAATAACTTGGATATTTCTTTTGCAGAAATAAGAAGAATTAACATAACAAATCCTAACCAGTATTCGCTAGAAAAAGGTTTAATACTGGTTGTAAGTATAGAAACCGATATCAACGGTGTACTTGGTTACAATAACACGTTTTTTCACACTCTTGAATCTGATTATGCAAACTTAGTTGACTTATTTAATAGCTCGTCTTTTGGTGTATTTATTGATATCATAAATTCAGACTTTCAACTAAACTATAACGAACAGGGAGGTTACAGCCCTCCTTCTAACCTAGTGCTTCAAGGCCCTCCTAGAATATTTAAAGGTACCGCTGGAGGTGTTGCTTCATTATTTCTTAACCCATTAGTTTTTAAAGATAGTGATGATAACGACAGGTTAATAACTGTTTCATTAACCTTTACCGCAGGAACTAATTTTACTATTACCAATGATATTAATTCTGGTACAGCTAAGACAAATAGAAATTATGAAGTTGGAAAAGTTTATTTGGATAAATACGGAAGAAGAAGTAGTGTTCTGACTTCCAAGAGCAATACTATATTCATTCCTCAAGCTTTCTCTTCTTTTCAGAATAAATTAGTCACAACAATTACTGGTCCTGCTCCTTATTGGGCTGATCGATATAAGCTTGTAGTAAAATCGAATCCTCTTGCATATCAAACATTGTATGTAACTGAATTTTATTCAGAGGATTTTTATACATTCTGCAAGCTTGAAGGTAATAACAAGGATAAGGTTTCTGTGGGAGACTTTTTAATTATTAAGAAGGCTGGACAAATAGTAATGACCGACCCTATTAAAATTAAGGTTTTGGAAATTGAAGTTAAGGAAGAGGATTTTATCTTAAATAATCAAGACGAAGACGAAAATGACATAATAGAAAGAAGAGGGGTGTACATGAAAATAATGCCGAAAGGATTTTCTATGAATAGAGATAATTTTGATGTAAAAGCAAGTGAAGCTCCAGAGGGTTCTAGTTCATTAACTTTTCCAGTAACTTACCTTGATTTGTTTACCAAAATTGAACCTGAAGATTCAGAGCTTGCAATACCTTCAGGAACTTCAATAACTTTATTCTTTAATAGCTCTAGAAATTATGATGATGATGGATGGAAAAACATAACCTACGATACTCAGTTTTTTGCACAAAGAAATTACGATAATATAGAGGATTGGTTTAATGAGGTCATATTGAGTAGAAATTCATTATTGGCTGATGATGGTTCAGAAGAGTTTGATTATGATTATTCACCTAATTTACAACTTGTAAGAGGTACATTTCCTTCTAATCAAGATGGAAAATTATACTTAAAAGTTACAGGTTTGCTTTCTGGAAGTACGGTAGGTTTTTTTAATAGAAGAAGATATGGAAGAATACAAGCTAAAATAACTGTTCGCATAGGTAGCGGTGTTTATGTGTTCGAAACACTTGCTAAACAAGCAGATACAGATATATTTTACGAAACAGAACAGTGCTTTGATGTGGTAGACGGCCAACATAAAGGTAACGTTCAAGATCAAGATTTTTCTACAGATAGCCCAGCAATAGTTGAGATGGACTTTTTTAATTGTTACACGCAAGGAAACGGTATTGAAAGCTTTAGAATAAGAGATGAATTCAACACGAATTATTTAAGCATTGATACAAGGCCTTCATCAACTAGTGTAGAAGAGTATCGAGAGATAAGAAGATTTGCGGATCACACTTACGGAAAACCTTACATAGAAAGCACCAATATAAACGGATTAAATGAATTTAACCTAAGTAATGCTAATTTTAAAGAGATAGATAAGCAGCACGGAAGCATACAGAGGACTTTATCTAGAGAAGGCAACCTTTTGGTGCTTCAAGAAGAAAAAACTGGCTACGTCCTCTTTGGAAAGGACTTATTGTCAATGGCTAACGGCCAAGGTGTATTAGCAACAATACCTGAAATACTTGGAAAATATATTCCATACGCAGGAAATAACGGAATAGGTAAAAATCCAGAAAGCTTAGCGGTGGACGGAGATAGAGTAAATTGGATAAATGCTAGAAGGGGAGTTCCAATGAGGCTATCCGCAGATGGGGTTACTGAAATTAATTACGGAATGTCTTCTCATTTTAGAAATCTTTTTATAGAAAATCCTACTTCCAGAAAGATAGGGGGGTATGATGCTTATTTTAAAAAGTACGTGATTAGTATAGAAGATGAAATATCTGAAAATCTTAATGCTTTTTGTGGAAATGTTATTCAAAAAACAATCACTGAAGCATTCACATTTGTACTAAACATAAATTTTCTTTTGGGAGAAACAGTCCTAAATACTGAGGTAACTAATGGAGAAGTTAATGTTTCTGCTGTTTACGACGGAGTTATTTACAGCGATAATGCCGTAACAGAGTCCTCTAGTTTGGAAATTCCTAGAACCGATTTAAGTAAAAATACAATTCAGGTTACAATTACACCAGTAAGCGATACGGCAACAATTCAAGTTACTAATGTATGCCCTCTTGGTATTCCAATGAAAGTAATAAGTATAGTTTTAGCCGACCAAAGCGATATAGGCACGACAATTATAAATAGATATAAATGGGGGGCTGGATCTTTCTTTAGTGAAGATCACTTGTTTGAAGAATTTCTTGTTAGCAAATTTGAAGTTCAAGAAGGATTAGAAGGTAATTCAAGGTTTCCAGAAAGAGGAAGGTCTGTAAATATTCAATCCTTTAAAGATTCTAGTACTACTGGCATTTTTCACGCTAACAGAGAGAATAGACTTGGCTATTTGATAAGCTCCCAAGGGTATAATGAATCTAACATAAATGATATTTTAGCTGATGCAACATTTCCCGAAACAACACAAACACAAGTTTCGATTAACAGCTTTATAAATCAAATAAGTTTTGATTTTAACCGTGAAAATAGAACTCAGGACCTATATCTTATATGGGATTATCAAGATAAGAATCCACCATTAATTGCCATAAATGATATTTTTGACAAGCTTGCTAGGTCTGTAAGCGATTTAGATGTTCTTGACAATGATACAGGAGTTCAATCTTCAAGTATTGAGGTTTTAATTATGTCTCAACCGCAATTCGGTAATGTAGAATTAAATAATAATAATACAATAAAATACACACATACTGGAACCACTCTTCAATCTGACGTTTTCTTTTACAGATTATCAAATGGTGTAATTCAAAGCGAGAACGCTAAAGTTATTATAAACATTACTACAAATCCTCCTACAGCAGTTGATGATTCGTTAGATATTAACAAAGGGGATTTAAAAAATATAAATGTTTTATCAAACGACATAAATCCAAATTCTCTTCCTTTAACTGTAATAATTGTAAGTCAGCCTAGTTTTGGTAGTATTGCTTTACTTACTAATAAAACAATAAATTATACTCATGACGACAGTAATAATTTTGAAGACAGCTTTACTTACAAGCTTAGTGATGGATTTAACGAAAGTAATATTGCTACAGTCGATATCTCAATTGGGGTAAGTTGTCAGAATGGAATTAATGCAAGCGGAAATGTAGGTATTTACGAAGCTATAATTGTTCTAGGTACTGGCACAGGCAGCACAGGTATAAGCTATAACGCATTCGATGTTCCTGATAGATTTCAGCTTGAATATGACGGTGTTATAATGGCAGATTCTAAATATGTGGGTGATTTTATTGAAGGAAATCCTTCTAGATATTCAGGGCTTCTAGGAGATAAAAATAATTTACCAGTATATTCTTATAACGGAACTACTTTTGAAGACACTGGAGAAACTAGGAACATAAATATACAGCAATCTGATATTGCTAATGGAACAACAGAACCTACTGATGGAGAAGGAGTCTTAACGTTTAACAAAACAACAGCATCACCAACTACAGTAAAACTTATTGTTACAGGCCCAATAGGAGGTACAGCATGGAATTTTACAGGCATATGCCCTACAAATAACTAAAATGGCACAGACATTAAATTTTTCTGAAAAAAACAAAGGATGGACGGGGGAATCTCCGTTTACTCCTGGGGGAATTACAAGCTTAAATAACAGGTTTTTCACCTTAAAAAATGGTCAGCTATATTTACATAATGACAAGGATAATGATGTTAAATGTAATTTCTATGGTCAGCAATTTACCGCAAGAATAAAGACGGTATTTAATGATGTTCCTGATAGCGATAAGATTTTTAAGAACTTAATTTTAGAAGGTGATGCAAAGTGGAAATCTAAAATAGAAACTAACTTTGTTAAAACTACGGTTAGGACCTCAGAATTTGTGACTCAAGGAAGTAAGGAGTTTGCTTTTCTAAGACAAGAAGAGTCTACAGAAATTACCCAAGGAGGTGATACGCAAGGTATAGGGAATATTAATACTGTAAATAATTTGATTATAACAGTAAGTAAGGTACCGGATAACACAAACAATGGTGATGCTTTATTTCAAGTAGTTAATAATCAATCTGAATTTATAGGAATTATTAATAGTCACACAAAAACTACCATAACCTTAAATTCTATTGCAGAAGACTTAACTCTACAACAAGGATCTTTTTGCTTTATAAAAAAGGTTTCAAGAATTGAAGGAGCCGAAATAAACGGTTACTACATGGAAGTGACTCTTGAATTGGAATCTACTGGTCAAGCTGAGCTTTTTGCAATTAGTACTAATGCAATAAAAACAGGCGTATGATACAAGCTAGACTATTAAAAAATGAAAACTATCCTACTCTTGTAAAGTGGTGGAAAGACAGCAGATTTCCCCCTCCAGGTCTTGACTACTTGCCACAGGTTAACGGTGAGCTTCAAGGTGTAATTATACAAGACGGTGATAAAGAAATATGTGCTGGATTTATTATAAACACGACTGTTCCCAAGGGGGCCATGGTTGAATATATTGTAGCTAATTTTGATATTAAAGACAGAGAATTAAGAAAGGAATCTCTAAATCTTTTAATAAATACAATTTCGGAAGTTTGTAAAGGAATGGGTAAAACCTTTTTATTTACAAGCCTTAAAAATCCTTCATTAAAGAATCGCTTTGAAGATTGCGGTTTTATTGTGGGAAGTCAAGATACGTGCGAAATGGTAAAAACGCTTTAAGTTTGTTTGTTGTTTGTTTAAATGAAAAAGCCCCTATTTTGAGTTAGGGGCTTTTTTTATACTAATTAGAGCTAGCATATAACAATCAAAAATGAATGATTAAGATATTATGACTTTCAATACAAATATAGACTTTTATTTAAATTACTCTCTAGTTTTGTCTCAATAAAAAAAGCCTCAAGGATTAACTTGAGGCTTTTTAATATAATTATTTACCTACAAAGGCACGGTATTAAATACTTGGTCTAGCACTATTTTTGGGTACATTTTTACTTTACCAAATCTTGGATCGGGGGTTGTATCTGTTAATAGGTTTTTATCCTTGCATATTTTAGAAGCTTCACGCCCTAATCTACTTGCCAACTTGATATTAACACTAACACCGTTTAAAGTACCATACCCTGCAATTGTAAAATATTCAGGAATTGTTACCGATTTTGCTTCTAATAATCGAATACGTTTATCTTGTTCGATTTCCTTTTCCTCAATCGCTTTTAATCGTTGTGCAGATTGTATGATTAAATCTATTTGAGATAGTGGCTTTTGCTTTTCAATTTCTAAAGCTTCCCATCTAATAATTAACCTTGCTCTTGCTTCGTCGTTAAATTTGGTAGCAATGTATAAAGTTTCCGTTTTTGAAAGTGAATACATTGGCATTGCCCTATTGTTTTCATTGATATAAGAGGATAACGAAAAATTACGTTGTGCTACTTTAAACCAAGATATCTGCATTTTTTCTATTGCTCGAAGTACATCTCCGTGTCTTTTTCCTGAAAGCTCAGCAATTTCTAAACTTGTCATTTTTCCACTGTTGTTTTCTAACTCAATCATAAGTTCTCGGTTTTAGTGTTAGTAAATGTTTTGTAAAGTTCCCAATTCTCTTTTAAGGCTGTGAGAAATTGGTTTTGAAATGTAACCATGAAGACAAGGTTTTGAATGTCTTTAGGGCAATAGCCTTTTTCTTCCGTATCTTTTTCGAGATAGGAGTTTAATAAATCATTGTTAGCTCCTGTGAAATCACTTGCATTACCAAGCTCATAGAAGTCTTCAATAGTTTTGTAAAAGTTTTTTGTGTGGTGGTCTACCACGTTGAAGGGTTGCTCGTTTTTTGTCGGAGCTTGACTTTTTCCTGAATTTCGCATTAGGAATGAATTTAAAATTAATAAATAAAAGAGCGTAGCTCTCTCTGAAATTGCGAAATCCACTAAAACCGGAGTAATAGAATCGAGAGAACTACGCCTAAGTAGTTACTAATTTTAAAATGTTTCTTGAGAATTACCCAAGTTTAATAGACTTCGCAAAGCAAACATACAAATTTATTTTTGATATTCTACTTTTTATTTATAGCCGTAATAAGTGTAGGAGGAAACTTTAAAATTTAGTAATGTCTTGTAATTTTTTCATGTTCTAAAATTTAAATCAGTAGTGTCGGATTCAAAAATATATCTTTTTTATATATAAACCAGTGTTTAATTCTATTTTTATTATACTAAATTTGCATTAGGTATAATTTTAAACTAATTAAAATGGCAGTAGCAACGGGTGCTTTAATAATGGGTGGAGCCGCTTTAGTAGGTTCAGGCTTGCAAGTAGCTCAAGGAATGAGACAAGAAAGGGAAGCCAATTCTGCCTTAAACGATTTTGAAAGACAAGACCTTGAAAATGTTTACAGCGATATGCCAATCTCTTTATTAGGTTCTAATCTAAGGAGAGAAGATGCAAGTCAAGCTACTGCAAATTTAACAGAGGCCGCAAGAGGATCTGGGATAAGAGGTGTTTTTGGAGCGTTGCCAAGAATACAAGCTTCAAGTAACCAAGCTGCAAGAGTAAATCAATTAGATGTAGACGACCAAGTCATGAGACGTAATTTTGCAATTGCAGGAGATGAGGGAAGAATTCAAGGAATTCAAGAAAATAGAGATAATCAGGACTTAGCAGGAATAGGGCAACTCATGTCGGTAGGACAACAAAATATACAATCTGGTATAAGCGGTGCTTTTAATAGTGCTGGCTTAATAGGTTCTGGTTTTACTGGAACAATTGGAGGTGGTGAAACTCCGCAGACTCAAAGTGTTGGTGTTGGTACGTTAAATCAACAACCTAGAGCAATAATGGCTCCTATGATGGCTCCAATGGGTTCAATGATGCCTGGAATGGGTACGGTAGGAAGCAATTCTTTAGCTGACTTTTTTAGACAACAAGAGGAACGAAGACTATACGATGATGCTGCTCCTAAACAATTTGGAGTGTAATTTATTTTTAACTTAACTTAGCGTAAAAACTAAAAACGTCGGGAACTATGAAAACTTTACTACAAAAATTGGTTGTTTTATCTTTAACTTTAATGCTTTTTAGCTCATGTGTTTCTATAAAAGCTCCACAGATATGGACTGGCATGAGTGTAAATGAATTTATTAATGAGGCTAAGTATGAAGAGCTTGTTTCTATGGATAGTGGATGGACTATTTACAGAGTTTTTTACGGAGCCAGCGCTCAAAACGTTATGTTCTACTACTTTTATGACAATAAGCTTGTTAAAATGAATCGAGGTCAAAGAGATGTTGACGTGCGAGTTAGAGTGAATTAAACATACAACACCCGTATAATAAATTATTTTCTTTAAATTATACTAGATATAATTATTATGATACTATTTTTCTATTAAATTTGTATTTATTATAGATTTTTATTATAGAAAATGGCAAAGAAAGGTAATTACGCAGCATTCCAGAACTTACAGCCAACTCAAGGGCTTTCTCGTGATATACAATTCTGGAACAATGACGCGGCTAATCGAAGACAGGAAGATCGTATTAATGATCAGATGCAATTTCAACGTGATGAATCTGCAAAGAAAGCTAAACGAGATTTCTACGACAAAAACATTAAGCCTTTAAATAATTACGATACCGGTTCTTCATCTTTGAACGAAGCGAACGCCAGGTTGCTTGCAAAAGCAACAGATCAATACTTACCTTTATTACAAACTCTTGAAAGTTCAGATCCTTCTAGCGAAGCTTACATTAAAGCTAAACTAGGATTGGATAGTTTACAGCAGCTTCCTGAAAGATTAAAGTCTTTTACAGAAAGAGGAACGCAGGAATATAATGCTTACTTAGCAGCTGTTGAAAAAGGTGATGTTTGGAGAGATGTCGAATATGAAAAGCGTTATCAAAATGGATGGGAAGGTATTAAGCTTGGGCTAGATGATCAATTTAGACCAGTTGGTGCTTTTACTGATATAGATAACGACAATGTTTTAGACGTTGTGTCAATGGATCAATACCAAAGCGGACAAACAAGTTTTGCTCCCGTTAAAAGATATGACTTTGAAAAAGTTGCCAAAACTATAGCTGGAGACGCAGGAATAATGGCAGATAAAAAAATTACCGAAGGTGGTTTTGGAACAGAAGAAACAGAAGGCATAAAAAAAGAATTCGTAACATTAGCCGCGGACAGAATGTTTACCGTTGACGGTGAAGGTAAGTTCAGTGCTTATGCTATAAGTGCTTTTGTGGAATCAGGAATATCTATAAAAGAAGCAACCGAAGATGACTTGCTAAAAGTAAAAAACGCTTTTATTAAAGACGTAAATTTAAGAAGTGACACTAGAAAGGAAAACACAATAGATAATTCGGGCAGAACTTCCGCAGCTAAAGAAGCAAGACTTTCAGGAGAAGGTGGAAGTACTGTAAAATTTACTGAGGCAGTAACACCTTCTAAAGCGGTTTGGGGAAGTACAAATTTTGCTCCAGGAGCTTACAGTGTTGGTTTTACAGGATCAGGAGTTGTTCTTGATGCAGTTCGTGATGGCGATAACGTTATCACAAATGCTACGGTAAAAAATTCAACTTACGACATTGATGATAATTTGGTCATTGATATTTCTTATCAAGATGTGAAGAGTTCTGCTTTTAAACGTGAAGAAATAAGTGGACTCGAAAAAATAATAAAGACTTTAGAAGAAGAGAAGAATCCTGACGATAATGAAACTACTACTAAAAAGATAGATGCTGAAATTGAAAAGTTCAACTTACAACTTGACAGAATTTCTACTGGTGCTCAAAATAAGAGAAAAATAGTTACGGTACCTATAGAAGATAAATCTGAGGTCGCTAGTTATTTTGGCGGCATAGAAGAATTAGAGAAGAGAATATTTCCAGATGGACGACTAGAGGAAGAAGAGACTAAAGTAGACGAATACGGAGTTCCAATAAATTAAAAATATGCCAGATCCTAAGTACAAAACACCTAATGGTAAAATTGTTTCCGAAAGAGATTTAAAGGAAAAATACGGAACTAAATTTGACTCTTTAGTAAATGCTAATACTTTTTCTTTAATAAATGAAAATGTATATAAAACACCTAATGGTACTTTTGAGATAGAATCAGTTCTTGAAAAAAAATACGGTGATCGTTTTGCTCAGCTAGTTGTAGACAAGACTTTTGAATTAGAAGACCAAATAAAAAAAAAAGAAGGTTTTATTGGTCCAGATCTTGCTTCGGATATGGAACAAAACCTCCCAATACCTCCGACTCAGGATGGTTCATTGGCTACTTCCGAACCTAATACCCAAAATCCAAAACCTACACCAGAGGAAAGAGTATCAGACCTTGATTATAAGCAAGCCATATTAAATCAGCTTCAAGATAATTTAGCGGAAAGAGATACAACCTTTACTAACATAGCTAATTATGAAAGAGCTACGTCTGTAAGACCTGAAGATGCACAACAAATAGAAAGGGATGCTCAAGAAAAACTAGAAGGTTCTACTTTTGAAAAATTTACACAAGGAGCTGTAAATGTTTTAAGTAAAATTGGAGCAGTCGCTACTCTTGGATTAGGTCCAGATATTAAATTCTCATCTTACAAGGAAAGAAAACAAGAGAAGGCTATTAAATTTTTAGAGGAACAAGATAAAGAGCAAACTCCCGAAAACCTAGATGCTGCCATAAAGGAAATTACCATTAAAGACGAAACGGATGCGCTTAAGGAAAGAAGAACTATAGATTATATTGGATCTCTTCCTGAAAAAGAAAGGGAAGAACTAAACGTCAACCAAGTATTCAACTATAAAACAGTTGAAATGGAAGAAAAAGCTGCCGTGATTGATCTTGAAATTGATTTTGAGAAATTAACAAGGGCAGCTAGTAGAGTAAATTCCAATGAAGATTTTATTAGGAGAATGAACGAAGAAGGTAAGGAATTGCCTGAAGGTTTTAACGAAAGGTATGCACAAAACTTTGAATTAAGAAGTCAGATTGTCACTACTCTTGATGATAAGTATAAAAAGTTTGAAGAAAAGTTGGAACAAAACCAAGATAAAAAAATAGAAACTACCGAGGCTATAGATTTGATAAAACGTAATTACGGCTTTGTGGATAACATGAAGGCTCAGATAGCCATGTCAATAGGAGATTTGGTAGTTGCTGGATCTCAAGGAGCATTTGCTTACGCCTTAAACATAAAGGCAGCTATTACAGGTAACGAATCCGATCAAATAGCGTCTGATGAAATGGCTATGTCTGCTGAGGAGACTAAAAAAATGACTCAAGAAGTTGCACAAAACTTTCGTCCTAGAATGGAATACGATAATATAACAGGACTTCAAGACGTTGGTTATTTTATGGCTCAGGAAACCGCTACACAGGGTCCAATCTTAGCAGCTATAATGAATCCCTTTTCAGCTACCGCAGGTATAACAGCTCTTGGAATATCAACAGGAGGTAGTAAGTTTTCAGAAATGAAGTCTGAAGAATCAGGTATTAATCCTGCAAATTATTCTTTATTACAAGAGATATCAATACCCTTTGGTTACGGTGCTGCTGAGAGTGTTTTTGGCGCACTACCTACTTCTCGAATACTAAGACGATCCGTTAGTTCTAGTGCCAATAGAGCATTACTGAACAAAGGAGCTTTAGGATTTACTAAGCAATTTTTTAAAGACAACGGTGTAGAAGTTCTTACCGAAAACGCCACAACTTTTTCTCAAAACTTATTAGACAGATTTGCTTTAGATAAAAAAGATGTTTTACTGACAGACAATCTGGATAAAACTACATTCTCGACTCTTGCAAGCAGTCCTTTGATTATTGGTGGTGGCAAAATAACAGGAGAATTGATTAAGCCTTTCATGCCTAAGAGTCAAATTGAAGAAATAAAGAACGGCTATTTGAAAGTTATTAAGCTTCAGAAGGCATTTAATAACGCAGGAAATCAATCCACAAGAAACATTTTAGAGGGTAAAATAAAAGAGGCTAATGCTAGTAATGATAAATTAATTAATAAAGCCAGAAGCTCCACTTCAAATTTGAGCCAAGCAGTCTACAATAAAGTTAATGGCATTACCAAAAATCAAGCTTTACTTCAGGCAGAGGCAAAATTAATTAATGAAGACAAAGCTTTATCTCAGGAACAGAGAACTGAAATACTAAAAGACCTTTTGGATGAATTTAATGTTTTGGAAAAAGACAGAAATGAAACATTAGAAGGTAAGCAAATAGTTGTCGATGAAAAAAAGGAGAGCTTTTTAGACCTTCTAACAGAGGAAGAATCACTAAGGCTAAAAGATGAAGCTCAAAACGAGATAATAGCTGAGTACGAAGCTGACGGGGTTAAGGACTTCCAAATAACCGATCAAGAGATTACTGAACGTGCTATATCTATTTTTGAAAGACAAGAAGCTGATAATACAGACCCTAAAAAACCAGTCAAAGCTCAATTATCTAATACTCAATCTGAGATTGAAAAAATTAATAAAGAAAAACAAGAAGAATTAGACAGTACTATTTCTTTAGATGGCATAAAAACAGAACAAATAAATAAATTAGATAAAGATAAAGAAGTTATAAGGTTAACAGAAAAATTTAATGAAACAGCGAGTGGAATAGAAAGAGATGATATACTTAATAAAATAGAAGTAATAGAAAAAAGAATAAATAAAGAAGTAAAAGACGATGTTAAAAAAAGAGGTTTAAAAGTTATAACTAGAGAGGCTAGAAATAAAATAAGTCAAGATGCTAGAGATAAAATAACAGCTTTAAATAATAAATCAAATCAAAACCCAGAAAACAATGAAGAATCAAATGAAAAAAGTAGCCAAGAAGCCAATGATGAAGAAATCAACACCGAAGAAGAAGAAGAAGATGCCAACCAAGAAGATGTATTAGAGAAAGATTCAGTCGTAGAGCCTAAAAAGAAAGCTCCAAAGCCAACAACCACAAAAAGAGTTTCACCCAAAGGCGTAAAAGGCGATTTTGACGTGGAAATGGACTCAGGCGGTAATGTTGTAAGCATCAAGAGCGCAAAAGACGGAAGATCTATTTCTAAATTTTACGAAAAGACTAGCAAGAAAACAGGCAAAAAGACATTAGCTAAAAACGCTAACTACTCTAGAATTGAAAACGAAGCGGTTGGACAAAAAACAGACAATCAAATAAACGAAGCTAATAAAAAGAGAACTTTTGAGGCTATTGACAGTTACACGCCAACAAATGAATACGAAGCAGCTTTAGAATATTTTGCCAATGGAGGTAATATTGATTTGGATTCCGCTTCTAAAGAAACAGGAGCTTCTAAAAATGAATTAAAATGGGCTTCTGGATTTAAAAAGAAATCTAAACTTCCTAGCGTTGAGAGAGCTTCGGAACAAATTACAGATAATTCAAATTTAGGTCTTGATCAAACAGTAGTTCGTGACGCTATTATTCAAATATTGCTTGAAAATCAAAGTATTTCTGACATACAAAGCCAAATTGTATCTTTACAAGAGCAAATTGATGCAAACCAAGACGAACAGGAATTGTCTAGTTTTTTAGGTTCTTTATCTCAAGAGGAATTATCCTTAGTTGAATCACAAATGGCAGAAGACTCTTTCTTAGAAGAGCTTACATATGCCCAAAAAGTACAATATTATGAAGAACAATTCGGAACCACAGAAGAAAAAGCCCAATTTGAAATCGATAGGCAAAGATCAATTGACGGAGAATCAGAAGGCAGCAATACAAGCATTCAAGAACGTGAAGGAGCGCAAGACCAAGACGTAGATGATACTATTCAAGAAGGTAATAGTGATGACGCTTTTCTCAAAGGACTAGAGGATGCCGAAAAGCAATTAAAAGACTTTGGTGATGGTACTCTTGTAATAAATCTTCCTGTTGCTATTGCAATAAAAGCTATACAGGTAGTAAAAGCAGCATACAAAGCAGGAAAGAAAGCAGCTTTAGCCCTAGAGGAAGGTCTTAATTACATTAAATCTACAGATTGGTACAAGTCTCTTACTAGAAAAGAGAAAAGAGAAATTACTACGGACACTATTAAGCAGGCGATTTCACAAAGCTCAGAAAGCTTCAAAGCACGTGAAAGTTTGCAAGAAAATAGCGAAGCTCAAGCTATGGGCATTGGTTCTAAGAACAGCAGTAAAAGAGACTCTTCTTTAGGTAAGGGTGGGCCAGTCAAAATTTTAAATGAAGTACAGCAAAGAACAAGACGTTTTTGGAATCAAAGTTTTAAAACTAACGCTGGAACTTCAAAAAAAATAGGAAATATTGTAAGGTCTTTAGGTAGAGAGATGAGTTCGGTCACTAATGCTTTGGAACACGAGCTAGGTGAAATTAATGAAATACTTGGGAGTACTTCAAAAAGTAAAAACAGCAAAGGATTTAAGGAAAGAGCTTTAGCTTTAAACGACTACCTGCTTGGGGTGGAAGGTGTAGATATTTCTTTTCTTAATAAAAATCAAATAGATAAAATTGATCAGTTAAGAAGTCGTGTAGATAAGCTCTCTACTAATTTACAAGAAAAATTAGAAGAGCAAAAAAATGGTTTTAAAGAAAAACTGGAAGGACTTGATAAAGATTCAGCAGCTTACTCTTCAATTAGTGATGCCATAAATAGAGTTGAAACACTTCAAGAAACTATTGAGTCTAATAAAGGACAGTATTTGTATCGCTCCTATGACGCTTTTAAAAATACTGACTACTTAGAGAGACTTACAAGTAAAAATGTCAACAAAGAAGGTAATAGACGTATAGATAACGCTGTTCAGTTCCTTATGGATGAAAGCTCTGATTTATTTGGTTCAAATATTACGGAAAAAGATGCTCGTAAGCGAGTTTTTGAATACTTAGAATCTCTTAAGACAAAAAAAGATTTAGTTTTAGCTTCTGCGGAAGGAGAAAAGAAAGCTCCTTTTTATAAGAAGAAAAAGGAAATACCCAAAGCTTTTAGAGAATTGCTTGGAGAATCAAATGACCCATTACTTAATTATGCTTCTACTGTATTTAAGATTAGTAATTATATAGCCTCTACTGAATATCAAAATAAAATGAGGATTGAACTTTTAGAATCTGGATTAGGAACTTATGATGCACAAGCTGGATTTACAAAGCTTACGCCTGATGGAGAAGCTTGGAGTGGATTAAGTGGACTTTACGTTTCTAAAGAATTGTATAATTCAATACAAGACTTACAACCCTTATCTACAATTAATGAAGACTTTTATAAGGCATGGGTAGCTTTTGCAGCCTTTACAAAACTTGGTAAAACAGCCTTAAGTCCAATGACCACTATGCTTAACTTTATAAGTGGAAGTATTTTAGCTTTAAATGCTGGATTCTTTTTCGCTTCTGATCCTAAAAAAATTAAGGATGCCATGAGCATGGCTTGGGGTACTAAAAAAAGCAGAAAAGAGCTTAAATCTGAAACCGATAAACTTTACAAGCTTGGTATATTAGGAGATGGCGCCATTTCTCAAGAAGTTATGGAAACTATAAATGATTTCACAAACGACATAGAGAGGATATCAAATCAAGGAGCTGGTAAAAGGGTTTTTAATGCTATTAAAAAAGTCTATGCTCTTGGTGATGATTTTTACAAAGTAATTGGATATTACACTTATAAAGGAAGGTATGAGAAGTCTGGCATGACTACTTTGGAAGCTGAGGCAAAAGCAGCACAGCGAATAATAGATACATTTCCTACTTACAGTATGTTGCCAAAAAACATTAAAAGATTAAGGAGATTTCCACTTATAGGTACTTTTGTTTCGTTTCCTTATCTAGCCGTAATGACTTCTGCTAATACATTTAAGTATATGAAAGAAGATGTAAAAGCAGGAAGATCTAGTATGGTGGCTAAGCAGGCTGCAGGTTTTTTAATAGCAAATGCTTCGCACTTAGCTTTAGCGGAATTATCTAAAAATATGATGGGATTTGATGATGATGATGATGATAAAGTAAGAGATATGCTTCCGTTCTACCAAACAAACAGTAAGCTTATTTATGCCGGGAAAGATAAGTTTGGCCAACCTATATTTATGGATGCAACTGCTTTATTTCCTGCGGAAGTTTATTTAAAACCACTTAGGACTTTATTTGACGATAGAGAAGGCAGAGATATTCAAGACAACATTAATGAGGCTCTTAAAGAAACACTATCTCCATACTTAGGTTTTGATATAAGTTTTAAAACTATGAATGAATTATTTTTTAATAGAGATGTTTTTGATAGAGAAATATATGAAGGTGAAAATTTAATTGACGGAATATTTAACGACCCTGATAAAGTAGGTCAGCACTATATGAAAAATGCAGGTCCTGGATTCTATGGTAACATTACAGAATTTGCAAGAGCAAATGATGTACAACCTAGTTTCTTTGGAGATAAATTCACTTCCTACGGTAAAGAGTATAAAAACAGTGATGCTCTTATGAGGCTTTTAGGTTTTAGATTTACAACTTTAAATTACATAGCAGGCACAACCTCTCTAGGGTATAGGAATAAGGATAAGTTTGATAAGAAAAAAGATGATATTACTAATGCTTTTAAATCTACTAGTAGATTAGATGATTCTGGAATGAAAGAGTCTATCGAAGAGTATTCTAAAGCTAATAAAGAGTTATCAGAAAGCATGATTATAGCAGTAAAAGGAGCTAGAAAACTCGGAGTAAATGAAGCTGATATTTTTAAAGCTTTGAAACAGAGCGCATTTTCTACAGAAGATGTTGAGTTTATTATGGCTGGCATTCAAACTCCTTTAAAGAAAATAACAGACATAAGCGCAATTAGTAAATTAGAAAAAATCGATTTAAATTACAGAGATAAAGAAAGTAAAAGGAAAATAAAGTTAAACTACCTATACAACGTTACTGATTTTAATGTTCTGGTAAAACAAAAAAATAAAGAAACATACAAGCTTATGGATAAGATTAAAAAAGATAAATAACTTAATCACTTCCCTAAAATATTAGCCTTAAAACTTGCGGCTCCATGCTGTGAGATATAATCGCTACAATTTTTATAATTAAGCGCCTGCACTTTCTCATCAAGTATAGATTGTTTTTTTACTTGGTTGCCCAGCAATTGTCGGTTTAGTCTATTTATACTTGTATTTGTTTTTTTAGCAATGCTAGGAGCTTTTAACATCTTTGAACTTTTGCTTTTGTGCCTTCTTGTTACCTCTTGACGAAACTCTTGCATTCCGTGTTCTTCAATAACTCTATAAATCATTCTCCAAGAAGTCTTAGCTTTTATTCTTATATCATCAAGCATCTCTCCTTGCAATAGAAGAGTTTTGATAAGTTGTAGTTTTTCTGTCATGATTTTAGTTCTAACAGGGGGAAATGAGTTTCCCTCTGTGGGTTTAGTTTCTATATTTTAGCCTGCAATAATCAATGCTATTTTTAGTACAATGTTTTCTATTAAGTCAGATAAAAAACTTAAAATCATTGCCACTATAAAGCCTATTGCTAGTGGCTTAAAGTTTTTATCGATATAATTTATAATCTGTTGCTTGGTCATTTGTTGATTTTATTTATTGATTATTTTTTGTGTGCTATGGGCTAAAACCTTTTTAAACAGGATAAGCCCATGCTCACATTTTACTACAATTTTAATCCGTCTGCTGTTGGTGCTATTTTAGCGTTCTCAGGCTTATAACTGTCTGGATAAGGATTAGGTTCATTTAATCTTTTTAAGTCCATACCAAGCCACATAATAGCTTCTTGTAATTTTGTAATTGATAAACTTCTTTCTCTTGAACTAGGAAGTTCTTTCAATTCTTGAAGATTTTTGTCTAAGCTTACGCGAAGAGTCTTGTCAGCCTTAATGTCTTTTTCAAGTTTTGTGTGATTTTCTAACATAATTGTAATTTTAATATTTTTGAGTACTCTATAAAGTTTTCCCCTTCCCTTTTTTGGTTTATTCAGTTTTAAGTGAATTTCTAGTTTCCATGATTGCCTTAAAAATCTGCAAAGCAACCTCAGGAACTATTGCATTTCCAAATCCTTTTATGCTTTCGTTTCTCCATTTAGGAAAGGTAATTCCGTCCAGTCTACTGGAAAGCTCATCATTTCCGCTACAAATAGGGGATTGAGTTGGGAAGTCTTGCCACTTTGATGGAACTGATCCGCTAAATTGTCTGCCTTTTCTTTCAGTCTGCCCCTTGCTTTTAACGCTTCGGTACTGCTTGCTCCCTTGTAATTTGAAGCTGCTGGTGTAGGCAACATCTTGTATTCGATGTTCGCCTCCAGATAACTCATTGCTTTCTTGTGACCTTGTCTTTTTTCCCTAGTCTTGTAGCCTTCCTCGCCTGATGATGTTGGCGTTGGGAGTATTTTCAATTCTATTGCCTTGCTTCTTCGATTCTCGAATACTTTTAATCCCTGAGTTTGAACGGTGGGCAATAAACCAGACTCTATCTCTTCTGTGGGGAGCGCCGACACCTGCAGCTGGAAGTACACACGGTTGTACTTCGTACCCTTTAGCTTCCAAGTCAGCTTGCACTTCGTTGAATACCAGTCCGTCATTCCAACTAACGATTCCAAGAACGTTCTCCGCCACAACGTACTCAGGGGCAATCTCCCGAATTGCTCTAAGCATTTCTGGCCAGAGGTGTCTATCATCGTCTTTACCAAGTCTTTTCCCTGCATGGCTGTATGGTTGACAAGGGAATCCTCCTGTGAGGACGTCAATTTTTCCTCGCCAAATAGTGAAATCTGTTTTTGTGATGTCTTCATAAGATATAGCTTTAGGCCAGTAATATTTTAATATGCGTTGTCCAAATTCGTTCCATTCGCAATGAAAAGAGTTGTTCCATCCCATCCATTCAGATGCTAAATCAAATCCTCCAATACCAGAAAATAAACTACCTTGATTCATAATTATTTGCTTTAATTTCTTTTAGCCCAGGCAGCAGCCTCTCCCCATTTTTGTAATTCTTTATATAATATTTTAAACAGTTTTTTAATTTTTTTCATACCCTCGACTTCAATTCTGTTTCAACAATTTTAATCATCGATTTATTTGGTACAATCGATTTCTTTTCAGCATTTAGATAAACTTGTAAGTTTTCAGTACTGTGATTTACAACATCAGCTTTGGCTCTTTCGTAAAAATCAGGCTTAAGAACTTGATCTAGTTTTGGTTTGTCGAGGTGTTCAGTAGTGAATATTTCTTTCACCCGGCTTCCAAAGTTTTTCCCAGCCAACTGTTTTTTTTCAGAAACTTCAAACTTGTCTAGGTTTTCTTTATCCCAATTGAAGTTTGCCATTCCCGACAATTCCCCTTTTTTCTTATTGTGGGATAGCTCTCTTTCGTTTGCTTTAAGCTCAAGGTATTCTGGCACCCATTTATGAAATATCGTCTGGCTATCAAGCTTAAAATCCTTTCCGTCTCCAATTTTTCCTTGTCTAGCGTATTTGAACATCAACATCACGTCTTCAAGAGATTCAAATTGGAATATGTCGAATAAATCCATTGATACTGTTGCGATTTGCATATCAGTAAACTTTCCACTAGCATTGAAGTTTTCATTAAAGCGATTTATAAGAAATGAAATTGATTTAATAACATCTCTTCTGCTAATTGATTTGGTAAGGCTTTTTAAAGAACTTCCTGAAATAGCTTCTGCAACTGTAGTGCTTCTTTCCATTTCTAAAAAACAATCAAAATCATTAGTCGCTAACGAGCGAATCAATAATGCTGAACGTTCCTTTGACACTTGATTGATTTCCGAACTTTTTGCTGTTATCCCTGTTTTCATTTTGATTCGCTTTTATTATTAATTGTGAAAATTTTTCTCTTAATTTTTGGGTTGATAGAATATTAGATTTCCAAAAATCTCCTTCTTGGCTGCCTAAGAATTTCCAAACTTTTATTATTTGATCTCTGGTCACTCCATCCTTCTCCATCATCAATCGGATTGGGTCTGTGTAATTTTTGTACTTAGCATTTTTTTGGTTTTGATTTGAACCTCCGTTTTCTGAAATATTTTTAATAAATAATTCTTTAAACGCTTTTGCTATTTCAAAATATGTAATCTCTAAATCCACTAAGTCCGAAGTTTTTACTTCGGATAAAAGAATATTCTTAGTTTCTTTACTTCTTATATTCTTTAGTTTATTAGTTTCTTTAGTTGTTGCCCTTTGTCTGCCCTCAGCCTGCCCTTTGTCTGCCCTCAGCTTGTCCGTTTGCTTGTCTACTGGCTTGCCCTCTGCCTCATCTATTTGTTGTAGTTTATCCCATTTTACTAGCCTTACCACCTGAAATTTGCTTGTCGCTAACCTTGTCACTTCACCGGTATCTTCTAGTTTACTCATAGCAGTCCTACATTTCTTAACTGAAAGGCCACAACCTGAAGAAAGTGTGCTCCAGCTAAGAACCATTGTTCCTTTTTCGACTAAATTTCCCTTCCATTTTTTATCCTCGTAATTGACTGAAAGGAGAAGATGTATTAATAATACTCTAGCATTTATATCATCATACCATTCCCAATCAATTAGGTTTCTGTGAAGCTTTATCCATCCTTTGCTCATTATGCTGATATTTTATTATACTTATTTCTGTATAAAACTCTAAGTTGTTCTTGGAGTTGATTAAAGGTCTTTATGTAGCCTTAGTTGTAGAAACAAGAAAACTTGGTTCTACTTTTCCCTCTTCATTACTACTTTAATTTTCATGCTATATTTTTTAAAACCTATGTTATTTTACTAGGAATAATAAACCTAGTATTGCGAGGTTCCGTTAATATTCAAAATCAAAAAAGCCCGTACTTTTTTTGAATCTGGGAAGAAATCAAGAGGAGAGTACGGGCAATTATTCGGGTTTTATCCCTGATAAATATTTTATGTTAATTTCTTCCCGTGTCAAATATATAAATAAAATATAATATAGTATAACTTTAGTATAATAATTAAATCAAATTTTTTGAAATAAATTCATTTTCAGAATCCGTTAACCTGCTATCAGGGTATATCAATCGATTTTTAATTTCAAATTCTATCTCTAAATATGCCGTAGGGCTTAGCTTCCTAAACACAAAATGCACATTAGGAATCGAAAGATGTGGTACTATCATAAAAAAAGGGTCTTCTTTCCATTTATAATCCATCTCATTGCCTTTTCAAAATTATTAGTTTAATTATACTATTGTTACACCATTTTAAAAGGGAATTTCATCTTCCTCTTCATCATCTATTGGTAAATCAGGTTCGTTAGGGTACTCTGGCTCTTTATAGGGCTGTGGCGTAGGTTTTTGTTCGCCTTCCTGTAATCCTATCCTCCAGCCAACAATGCTGTTGAAATACTTAACCTCTCCCTGAGGACTTTCCCACTCTCTCCCACGTAAATTAATGCCAACAAGAACTTCTTGACCTTCAGCATAATTGTCTAAGATTTGGCATTTATCCTTAACGAATTCTACCAAAATGTCTTGGGGAAATTTTTCATCGGTAGTAACTACGATTTCACGTTTCTGAAAATCATTTCTGCCATACGATTTCGTCTCGCCTACTACTTTTAATGTTCCTTTTATTTCCATAGTTATTTTAGATTATAAAGTTCATTTGCTTTTTGTATACTTATTCTCACTAAGTCATTATGAGTTTGAGATTCTATTTTTAGGTCATACCTAATATTAAATACGTAATCAAATAAAGGTTTCCCCTCGTATTGTGAAGTATTAAAGAAATCTATATACTCTCCGTATTGCATTAAAATAGATTGCTGATAAAAAGTTTTTATTTCTCTTTTTCTAAGGAATAATAACATCCAGTTTGTGTACCATTTCTTAAAATCTTCTTTGCACTTCCCTGTTAATTGCATTGGTTCATGGGTTTAGTTTTTTGTATTTTGACAAAGAAAATATCCGCTTCCGCAAATTTTCCATTCATCGTCGTAAATCGGTTTTAATTCTACAACTCCCTGATTTCTTAATTTTTTCATTGCTTTTTTTAATTCTTTAATAGTAGTTTTAATTCCTTTTTCTCTTATTTCATCTAACAAAGTTTCATAACAATACCACATGGCATCAAAGTCCCCACTTTTTTCATTTTCCCAAGTTTTGAGAACTTGTAAAATAACGTCAAATAATACCGCATGTAATTCAGGCTTAGTTTCCGTTTCTTTAATTACTTTTTGCTTATTCATAATTTTGTTTTTAACGATTAAATAATTTTATATCCAGCATCTTTAAATGGTTTTTTCCATCTACCTCGTTTTATCATTCTAGCTGTCCAATTAAAATGGTTTTTTATTTAACATTATACTTACCAAACCCCCTAATTTCCATCATTTCACGAGCTATCTGATAAGCTCTTTGAGATACACCTGAAGTTCTAAACGAAGTGTTTTCATCTTGATTAGATAGCTCCCCTTGCATGGCTTTAGCCGCAAAGTAATCCAGTAAAGTGATTTCTTGAGTTTCTGTAGCTTTATGAGGTTTTTTGAATGAAGTTTCATTCGACAAATCCAGCTCTTTTGCTTCATTAAAGACCAAATCATCAATATTAAATTCTAATATAATTTCTTGAAATTGATTACTTATAGTAACTACCGAGTTTTCAAAACAAACTTGGTCAAGGCACCAAAACGTTTTAGTCTTTGTGTCAATTATAGTTTTTTTCAGATGTGCGTAAGGTTTGCTCATGCAATTTGGAAGTTTACTAAATCCTAATAATTCTAGCTTATCAATTATTTCAGTACTCAGTTCACCAGTTGTGTGAAATCTATTTTTGTTCATCATAACTCGGGTTTTTAGGGTTTTTAAGGTAGATTTCTAAGTCTGATTTTCTAATTAACCAGGACTTTCCAGCTTTTACAGCCTTTAATCTTTGTGTAAGTGGGTATTTGTTAGGGTATAAATAAGAATTTATGTATCTAACTACTGTGAGCCTTGTGATTTTTAGAAGCTCGGCTACTTCATTTGTTGAGTAGTAAGGATTCTCTATCTCTTTTTTATCTTGAATTTCTTTAAGTCGGTTGGAAACTCGATTTATAAACTCTTCATCGATTTCGACTAAATCGCTGGCTTTTATTTGTAACATTTAAAAAGGGCGTTTTTTAAAATTTATTGTTAGTCCGGTTTCTGCAATATTTACAGTCTTACCGGTTTGATTTTCTATTAATTTTTTAAATTCAACTGCATTACTATTTCTATCAGATAAGTGAGTAAGCACGATATTGTTTGTAGTGCTCAAATCGTTTGCAGCTAATAAGCTTGAGCAATTTTCAATGGATAAATGGCTGCTCATTACTCGATTTCTTAGAAAATCATTTTGATTACCATAGCCATCTTTTCCATCTAGTATGCTTTGACTGTAATTAGCCTCAATAATCCATTGGTTTACGTCTTTAAACCTAAATGGGGAATAATAAGTATCTGTAATAAAAACGACGTTACCGCAGTCCTCATGCTTAATTATAAATCCAAGGCAGGGAACATCATGACGCAATTCAAATGGCATGACTTTAAAAGATCCAATCATGTATGCTTTTTTTGCCTTCATGGGTTTTAGCCTATGATTTTTTAAGCCTGTTGCTTCAATAGTTTCAGCTCCAGAATACACGTCAATTCCACATTCAACCGCATCTTTGATAGATTTTGCATGATCAGAATGTATATGAGACACTAAAGCCCCTTCTACATTCGATATATTAAAATCTAATGCTTTTTTGATGCGTTTGAAATTCACTCCAAGTTCGATTAACAATACATTTGTATCATTAGTTAAGATGTAGGAATTGCCTTGACTTCCAGAGCCGATAACTTTTAGTTCCATAGATTAAAATGCTTTTTCTTGAGTTCCTGCTTTTGGAGATTCTTTAGGCTGCGGTTCTTCTTTAGGTTCTGGTTTTTTAGAAGTCTTAGGAGGAGTTTTTGTTTGAGTAGGATCAGGTGTGGATTCTATCTCTTCCTCTTCTTCAAAATCAACGTCAATAATATTTTGATTGGCATTGTCATTAATTTCTTGATTCACGTCCTCTTTGGTTCGGTCTAAGTCTTTATTATCATCATCCTCGTATAAAACTTGATCATCACTTGTTCTTATGAGAAGTTTACAAGCCCTATTCAAAACTGTTTTTATTGACATTTGATCAGGAAACTTTCTATGAGCTGGGCTATCTCCCTTTGTGGCTCCTTGTTGCCAAGACTTTTCTATCTGTGAAAAACTCATAATCTCAACATCAAAAGTTCCGTCGTTCAATTCAATAATTGCATAAGCTCCTTTTATAGACCCAGATCCAACACTTTCCAAAGTTTGCGAGTGCTTAATTATTTTTCTTAAACCTGTTTTGCTATCAATTTCAAATTCGAAGTCGTCACCTTCCATAATGCAATTTGCCTTTATGCTCTTTAAATTACCATAACGCTTAGCAATCGCAATATTTCCAGTATATGAGATACTACATTCTAGTTTTGGTCCGTATGGAATGTAGTAAACTTGCCCTTTGTGTGGAGCCAACCCCCATACTACCGTTTTTAACAAAGCACTTGCAATACTCGTTCGAGTACAAGCCTCTAAAACAGATTTACCATTTCTATCCTTTTGTTCCGCCAATAATAGCTGAGCAGCTTTTAAAGCATTTTCAGGGCTGTAATTCTTAGGAAGTCTTAACTCTCCAGATCTTTGAAAAGCTTCAACCCTCTTAAGCACAATATTTGTAATTTCAGACTGTTTTTTCGAAGCCTTTACAATTTCTGTACTTGTTTTTTTTGTTTCTGTGTTCATAGTTATTTAGTATTGAGTGATTTTTGTTAATTCCATTTTTAAGTCTAGTGCAGCTCTTTTGACTGCTCCAGTTTCTTTGCTTCCTGATAGTAATGCGTAGCTATCATCCTTTATACGAGTTTTCGCTGCATCTAGTTTTTTGAGAAACCTTTTAGTTTCTTCTTCTACTGTAATTAAATCTTCGTAAGTCATATTCTCTTATTAAAATTTCTTACCAGTTTCTTTTAATCGATTTTCCATTTTGTGATCAGGTCTTAATCTGTTATAAGCAATCTTATCAATTACGGCTCCTCCTATGTCATAATTAAATCGACCTGCATAATCCATGATGCGAATTACTGCATCAGCAAGCTCCACTTCTGCCATTGGTCTATATGGCAAATGATCGTCCATTAGGTTTTTACGTTCACCTTCCATTGCTTCTGAAATTTCACTGTGAATCAAGCAAAGCATTTCTCCTTTATTCCTGTCTAACAGTTCTCCTGTTTCCAAATTGGTGTGCCATCCAGCTTTTTTTGACTCATTAAAACAGAAATCTCTCAATTCATTAATTATTTCGTTCATCATTATTCTACTATTAAGGGTTTAGTGCCTTTCTCTACGAGAAGGCGAATTTGTTGACTTTTTGTACTTGGTATTTCTGTAATGCTTTCAGCGCCATCAATGAAGATCACGGACTGAGTATTGTAATAATCACATAATGTATTTATGATATCAAGGCCAGCTTCAATTTGTCCTCCTGAGTTTACTGAATGAAAAGGAACACCTCCAAATAAGCATAAGCAAGAAGGGACCTTTGTTCCATCCACCAATTCAGTGAACATTTTAAATTTTACTTTCTCAAACTTGTCGTTGATTATACCTTCGGTGAGTGTCATTTTAGCAACCTCAAACTGTTGAATAGTGTCAAGTTCTTTTTCAGCTGCAGCAATGAGCTGTGAATTTTCTTTCTCCTCTTTTTCTAGCTCTGAAACACGATTATCTATTTCGGCTATTTTAGCTCTTTGGCTAAGGCTTGTTTTAAGGTAGCTAATACTCTGTAATACTTGATTTCTAGTTTCCTTATGAGAAGAGACGTCAACACCTTTTTGATTTGATAGTGACTCATCTAGCTTAGCGATTAGTTTTAGATTCTTATTGTATTCTGCATGAACATCAATAATCTTTTTAATTTCTTCGTCTTTGTTTAGAGTAGGGGTTGAGTTACTTTGAAGTCTTTCTAATTCAGATTGAAGATTTGTTGCAGTGTTTTTAAGGCTTTTCAAGGCTTTTTTGCCATCTACAATTCTCTTTTCAGTTTGATCTATGTCAATTTGAAGAGTTTCCTGTTGATTCTTAAGAGCTAAACCCTCTCTATTGATAGAAGCGATAGCGTTCTGCTTGTCCTTAATGAAATCCAAGTGCATTTTCTCTCTCTCGGTTTCCTGGTCTTCGACCTCTAAAGGTCTTTTACAGGTAGGGCAAGCAAAATCACCATCTTCAAACTTTAATTCTGAAGCGTTCTCTTCATCCCATTCATTTGATTTGAGCTTTCTTTTCGCAATGACTGTTTTAATCGAAGCTTTGTCTGATTCAATTTGGTTTTCCAATTTTAGAATAACTCTCTGGAATTTTTGAATATTCAGATTATTGTCATCTATTTCTAAAATGGTAGCATCAGCAGGATTGACTTGTTTTGACAAATCATCCTGTACTTTCTTTTGAACTTGAAAAAAGATATCGCTGTTCTTCAAATTAAGGTCAGACTTTTCTTGTCTAAAGCCATCATACTTTTTGTGTAAAGCGTCAGCAGATTTATTGACTTGAGAAATGTTTTCATCAATCGTATCAAGAGTTTTTTGATTTTTCTCAATTTCAGATTCAATAGATTTAAAATCTAAAGCATCTGGCTTACCTCTTAATTGCTCATCAATACGAGAAGGAATCCCGTCCTTATCAGCCTTAAGACGTTTAAGCGTGAATTTCATTTGCTTCTTGTACTCGTCAAATGTCTTATTGGTTAGTTTTGAAAGTAGATTCGCAAAATCAACATTACCTCTTACGATAGATTGATCAGAAATACCACCAACTAATTCTGTAAGTATTTCTCTTTGTCTCTCCCAGTGTAGTGAGTTAAACGAATAAGGGTTGGTTATAAGCTTAAAAACATCCTCACTTATGAACTGGCTTATTTTGTGCTGGTATTCTCTTTGGGAAAGAGGAACCTCATTCCAATAGTAATTAGTCACATTTCCAGTATAGACCTTCTCTAAAGCCCCTTTTTTCTTGGTCCACTTTTCTTGTAATTGTCTTTTAACTGTAGTTTTTTCACCATTCATCAGGAAGACACCTTCAACGCTATGGTCAACTCTTTGGATAATTTCCATTGTTTCTAAGTTGATCGTCTTAATGCTGAATTTTGTATCACTAGCATCATTACTGTCCTTCCCGAAAAATAACCATGAGAAGGAATCAAATATTGTACTTTTCCGTGTTCCATTATCACCACGAACTGTAGTGATATCGTTTAAAAAATTGATTTTAAAATCCTTGCAGCCCTTAAAATAGACTAAATGCAAAGATTGTAATTGAATTTGCGTGTTTCCCATTTGTTTATTAATTATTGATTATTATTTTTTTCTTTTTCCTCTTCTGGGAATCTCTCTTGAATCCATTTACTCTGCTTCTTTGGAGATTTACGTAATAAACAGTAAAGCTTAAACATAGATACAGCCGTGTATGCAAGGCATATAAGAAAGATTGGCACAAGTATGAAATCGATTAATCCGATTGTATTATTAAGAGGATTTAATACGTTAAAAGATGTAAAACAAGAGTCAATATTTATGTCTATCGAATCCTTAAAAATTAATATTGTTTTCATATTTGCTTGTATTAATTAAATTTTACACTACATTTATAATATTGTATATAAGTTCATATAAGAATGCGTCAAAAGTAGTATATTATTTTACCTTTTTTATATGTAAAAGTAATATATAATACTTTTTTATCCTATTTAAAATGAATCTAAATTATGGACAATAAACAAGTAAAAGAAATCAGAAAAGCGTTAAAACAAACTCAGACTGAGTTTGCTCAAAATCTTGGAGTGTCAAAAATCACTGTAATCAGTTATGAAAAAGGAGGTGTAATTCCTAAAACAAAAAGTAAAATACTTGACAACATGTACAAGGAAGCCTTTGAAAATAACAATTCAAAGGCAAGTTTAAAGGACTATGAATTAGTAAAAATGGTTCCTTTAATTGGTAGCAGAGTTCAAGCAGGTTTTCTTAATGGATGGGGAGATGCCGAATACATAGATGAATTGCCAAAAATACCGTGGGAAGTGGATAAAGAATATAAGGGGAATTATTTTTGTTTTGAAGTTGAAGGAGATAGTATGAATAATTCAAATCCTTCAGAGGCTATTTTGGATAAGGATATCCTATTATGCAGAGAAATACAGAATCACCATTGGCAGAACAAACTACATATAAACGCTTGGGATTTTGTGATCGCCCATAAAGAGCTTCGAATAGTTGTGAAAAGAATTACGGATCATAACATAGAGAGTGGAGAAGTAACTCTTCAAAGTCTAAATAATTTATATGAAGACTACACTGTGAATCTTGATGATGTGGTTGCCTTATTTAATGTGATTGGAATGAAGAGATCCAGGAGAAGATAATTTGTTGGGAAGATGTCGGGAATTTTAGATATAAAAATCAAAAAACCCCTGTGTTATCAGGGGTTTAAATAGTACTTATGTGACCGCGGAGGGATTCGCCATTTATACCGTACTTATATTTATTTTTATACCAAATACAGATTTATACAATTATTATCCCTACTTTTGTTGTATTAGATATAAATACACGGTCAACGTGTCGGGAATATGTCGGGAAACAATAAACAACTAGAACCTTTAATTATGATAACAAAATCTCACAATCACGATCATTTTTGGATAGAAGACGGCTTTCTGTATGAAAGTTATAGAACTATTAGAGGCTTAAGATTCCGTGAAATAATAGCTGTTGGGAATATGCCAGACGATGATGTTTGTAGTGAAATTTCTATGACATATATAGCAAAGGAATATTTACCTAAACCCGTTAAAACCTAAAAAATCATGACACCCATTTATCCAGAAGTAGATACAATTAGAACAATTGACCGTATTATGTTTAGAACTAAACTCATCAAAGAATACCAAGGTAAATATTACTATTGGCATTTTTCTAGAGAATATGAAATTTTGAATATTAATGATTTAATCAGAGCAATTGATACATTTCATAAAGAAGTTTACAAGGTCATTATTTTAGGGAAAGTTGATATGAATTTAAAGAGAGCTGATGGAGAGTCTTTTTTTGAATTGGCGAAAAATCAAATCCCAGAAGAGCAAAGAATTAAGGATCAACTATCTATTTTTTAGAAACTAATAACTGAATTTAAAGCCATGAAAAAACAAGAAATAGAATCAGCAAAAAGACTAATTGTTCAACAACTTGAATTAATAGAAAAAAAGATATTGGTTCAAATTATTCATGAAAATGGATATTGGTGCTATGCTCTTCATCAATTACCAAGTGATAATGATATTGCATTTGCAGAAAGTGGTGAATGTCAAGATGGCGAATTATGGAAAGATTCTGAGCTATTGAACAGTGAATGGTACTTGCAGGAACAAAAATCCTTTTTGGAAGCATTAGCAAATGGGATTAAAGACGCTGATAATTTTTTAAAACTCAAATAAATAAACAGGATGAAAAAAATAGAATTGTGGCAAGAGGGTTTTAAAGCAACAGGACAAAGTAGTACTGCTGGAAAAGTTGGCGAATATTTAGCTAAAGACTTTGAAGATTCCATGAATCAGTATATGGCTAAAAACCCAAATTTAGCAATAAATAAATATGGAACCAGTTCTGGTGAATACAGTAATTGGGGCATGAGAATTTACGATAATGAAGCAGATGCTAGAAAATATTTTGGATAATGAAAATAGAAGATTTAGAAAAAAACAGCCACAAAATTAGTGAAGTTTACAATGATGAAAACGGCAATCTAATTAGAAAAGTTGACGGTGTAGAAACCAGACAGATTGAAGAAAAAACAGACAAGCAAAAGCGATTGAATAATGCTATTAACCTCTGGAGAATGAGGTCTAAATAGTTTTAAGGGAAAGTAATAATTATTAAATCATTCGGGAAATGGCAACAATAAAACTAATCGTAAAAGGCACTAAAAATCCTTCAACGTTATATATTCGATTTATTAATGGCAGGAGCTTCGATATTACGTGCTCAACTAATTTAAGCGTTGATCCTTCGCAATGGGATAGCAAAAAATCCAATTACAAAAACTTATCTTCAATTTCAGATAGAGTAAAAAAACAGGCTAAATTCGAAAAGCTTAAGATAGGCATTTTAGAGGCGTACAACGATTCTTTTATGATGGGCGATATAATAGATAAGAATTGGCTAAATAACGCTGTGAGTTCATATTTCAACCGACCTAAGCAAGAGAAACGTCTTTCAATTGAGAAACATTACGTGTATTATTCTGATTTTGCCCTTTGGTGGATAGAAAATAAGGCTCCCAAATGGAAAACTGATAAAAATAAAATGCTTTCCAAGCGTGTTATAATGCAATATCAATCCTTTTTGAAGATCTGGAAATCCTTTGAGGGTCAAAAGGCGTATAAAATCCAAGATGTAAGCAATGAAATACTCGATCAATTTACCACATTCATGACTAGCAAGGATTATGCTTCGAACACGACCAAGAGACAGATAGCAAGAGCTAAATTCTTTATCTCAAGAGCTAAAACCGAAGGAATAAAAACAGATCCTACCTATCAGGATAGAGTTTTTGTCGAAAAGGACCAAGAAGAAATCGATCACCCATATTTAAATGAGAAGGAAATTGATTCTGTGTACGATTTAGACCTAAGCAATGATCTGAGTCTCGATAACATCAGAGATAATGCTATTATTGGGCTATGGACAGGGCTTCGTATCAGCGATTTCAATAAAAATCTGGACATTAGCAACATTGATGGTGATTATATTAGAATCAAAACTCAAAAAACAGGCGCATGGGTGACAATTCCGCTTCATCCCCAAGTCAGGAAGGTAATTAAAAAAAGACATGGCAATCTCCCCGTTAAAACCAGCGACAAACATTTTAACGAGCAAATCAAGGTGATTTGTATGCTTGCAGAAATCGACCAGCAAATTAAAGGCGGTGTAATTGTAGTCGATGAAAAAACCAAGGAAAAACGAAAAGTTTATGGTCTTCATAAAAAATATAAGCTTGTAAGTTCTCATATTTGTCGCCGAAGTTTTGCTTCTAATTTATTCGGGCATATTTCCAATAGAGATCTCATGAATATTTGTGGATGGGCTAAAGAAGATATGATGCTCCACTACATTAAAAAAACAAAAACTGAGTCAGCGGATGAGCTTAAAAAATATTGGAATACTAAATATGAATAAATCTAAACAATAGAAATTATGAATAAAAATAAATTTTATGATACTATAATAGATCAAGTCGAATACGATCTTATAGGCTGGCAAGCTTTTTATGAAGATGGAAACAACAAGTTTTACGATAAACTTGAAGATATAGAAGAAGGTTATGCTTCTAATCCTTTAGTCGATGTTAAACAAGTAGGAACACTAAAACAATAAAAATAATGAAAAAAGAATCGGGATTAACAGACGCACAAATTTTGGAAGAGGTTTTAAACGCACTCGACTACAATCCAAACAGTTTTAACGTAAAGCTAGAGTACAATTCACCATCAACAATACCTCATGTTTTAAAGGGTAGGAATAGCCTAAGTCGTGGAATAAAGGAGCGTATCGTCAACACTTTTCCGCACGTAAATATGAATTTTCTAAAATTTGGACAGTTGCCGGTGCTCTTGACTGGCGGTGATCTTCAATCTCAAGCAAATTTATTGAATATTGCATTGCCGAAAACCGAAATTCCTCCTGCATTGATCGATTTCAATAAAATATCTGTTATTCCTGAACAGCTGGACCGAATCGAAGGCATGCTCAAGAAATTATTAGACATAAAAAAAGGTCCTGCCGAATAATCGGAGGACCTTTTTTAATAGATTTTTTTACTTTACAAATTGTCAATCTCAGCAAAGTCAATTTTCAAAGCAGTGAATAATTTTACTACGATTAAAAATGTAAGCCCTGGGCGCTTACCTCTTTCTAGCCTACTTATATTTCCTCTTTCTACTCCACTTAATTGTGAGAGAAGGACTTGACCCATTCCTAGTTCTTCGCGCCTTGTTCTTATAAGAGCAGCTACTTTTTGAACTAAATCCGTATCATTTTCTTTTATTTCCAAATATTCTGTTTCTGACATTTACCTTTTTTTTTATAACAAAATTATTACTGCGGCTCCTAGCATTATAATAATGCTCCAATATAGTGCATCTTTTTTAGTTTCTGGTTTCATCGTTTCTAGTTTTGATTATTAAATATATAGTTTTACATTAAATTTTCATCGCCAAAGCTGAAATATTCGTTTTCCTCTGGTGACAAAATTATGTGATCAAGTACCTGAACGTCTAATAATTTTAAGCCGTTTTTCAATTTGCTAGTCATATCCTTGTCTGATTGACTTGGCTTCATTATACCGCTAGGGTGATTATGGACCAAAATACAAGATACAGCCAATGAATCAACGCAATATTTCGCCACTATTCTTACATCAACCATGGTTCCCGTGATACCTCCTTGACTTATTTTCACGTAACCGATAGTATTGTTGGCATTATTGAGCATTAGAACAAAAAAGCTCTCAAAAATATCTATATCATCAAAATAAAATTGCCTTGCATATTTCTGAGCATCTTTGCTGCACGTTATTTTGATAGAATTAATATCGGTTTTGTTCTTCTTCAGTGAATATTGGCTGATTTGTTTTTTGTAAGTTTTCATTGGTTATTGTTTTTAAGTTTAATATTTGCATATTGAATAGGATAGTAATATTTTCTTTTTTTAGTTTCTAATAATGATTTAATAAACATTTTCGGGCATTTTTGAAGGTTGTAATTTATATACTCTTCATCAGCTATTGGATTGTAAACTTTTTTACCGTTTATCTTTTCAATATTATCAATGTTATCTTTTACAAATTGAATCTTTAAAGAAACGTTTTTGTTTTGCTTTGCGCTTGCTTCAGTTAATGCGTCCTGTATCTGGGTTTTTATTCCTATTGGATTTAAAATTGCGGTTTTCATAGTTTATTGTTTTTGATTTAAAAATTAGTTGATCCATAAAATAAAGCCTTGAATCTTGACCTGTGAACTATTCTCCTGTATTGCAATACTGAAATTATAGTCTTGCATCAGGTTTCCTAAATTGTCGTTCTCTGGGGTCTTTTTACCCATGTAACGTCTTGGTTTATGAAATAAGTTTTCCATAAGTTTTTTGTTAAATTTTTTGTGCATTTCCCGTGCTTTTTAAATTAATGTGACTGGAGGGCGAACCCTCCACGCTTAGAGCTTAACACCTTTTTATAACCGCTCTAACGGTTTCTAGTAATTATTGATTTTTTGTGCTGTAAGCATTTCTTATTACCCTGCCATTTTGTAAAGCATCAACAATGACTCTAAATCCTTTATTTTCATTTTCTAAAATAAATTCATCTATTTTTTGCGAGTAATTTTTATCTGTTGAATAGGCTTCTTGCTTTCTTCCATTAAAAGCTATTGCATTATATTTCATTTGATCTGATTTTTAGTAATTGTTGATTTTTAGATGTACTGCTGAAAAAAATACACCTCTATTTGTTAGCTCTTGGGCTATCTCATTCGCTTTACCCCTCATTTTAAGGTCTAATACATCAGAAACTTTTTCTACTGATTTTGAATGGTTTAAAAAGTATTTTTCATCGTAATTTTGTAATCTTCTCATAAGCGTTTCATCGCTGTAAGTTTTTAAACTCATAATTTCTGGGTTTTTATGCTTTTTTAAAACGCTTATCGAATCCAATAAACTTTTTATGCGTTATTATTTCATCCTCTTTTAAATTGTAGAAAAAACCTACTGGAATTTTTACAACTTTCGTATCGTTGATTTTTATATCAACTTCATTTGTCATTGATAAATACCACCCGTTTACCTCCGTTCCTTTGGCTGGTGCCTCTGGGTTTTCTGAAGGTTCTATAAACAAGCTCGGCTCATGCGTTTGAGCGTTCGTGTGCAAGCGAAATAAATATCCACTATCTAAACATTTAAAAACTCTTTGTGTTGGTGTATTCATAATTTCTCGGTTTTTAGTTGTGGAAAAAAAGGCTTGTAAGCAGTGATCACAAAATCCAGTTGATCGTTCTTGGCTCCCTCTTCTATTAGTCTTTTAATCTCTGATTCGTCAAGGCCATAGTAAGATATATCCTCGTCATTTACCCCATTTATTTGGGTCGTATCGCTGATTTTTTCAGCGTCGATATTTGGAACATCTACAGAAAATAAAGCGTCTCTGAAGCTTGTTTTGTCGTCCTTCCAATATCCGTCAACCTCAAAGAATTTAGCTTTTTTGATGAGGGGTTTGACGTCGTAAATTATACCGGCTAAACCATAGTCGCACTGGTAATTTATACCGGCTAACTTGGTTTCAATCTTTACACATTCTTTGTAAAGGTCCTGGTTATCATCAAAGGCACTTAAAATGGTTTTTACTTCCTCTGGCAATGCGTCGTATTCGTGTGTTTCCATGTTTGGGGGGTTTGAATTAGTTAGATGCTACAAGCCAAACCAATGGCTTGAAGCTTTTTAAAATTTCGTGTAGCGCAATTAATAGTTTTGCCCTTCTAATTCGTGAAGGCTTTCTTCCTCCTCCCATTTGCTAATTAGATTATCCGCATACCTTTTGTGGATTTCTATCGCTTGGCTTGCTGTTATTTTTTTGAAGATTTGACCGTTAAAATAGTAGATGCTTTTCGGGCTGTTTTCTAGGTAAAATTCTAAACATTGAAAACTTGATTTTAATAGCTCTTTTCGGTCTGCATGAGCATTAAACATATATCTAACTTTCTCCCCTTCTTTTGGGTAAACTTCTGAAATAAATAAACGCGTTAGACTTGTTCCGTGTTCCCTTGCAATATGTATAAATGGGGTGCCTGGATATTTGTTAATTGACCTTTTGTCGTGCGTTGTTAGGTCTTCAATGTAATTTTTAACGTGCTTAGATGTTAGCTCGTAAAGCTTATTATAAATCTGATCTGGCGTTAATTCTGTTTTAATTGTCTTCATGTCTTGGGGTTTGTGATCCGTGGATCTGGTTTGAATTGTTGTTAGATACCTGCAGGAATATTCTCTACGTCCTGCAGGCTGTTGTTAATTTATAGTTCTTTTAAAAATGCGTCTACATTTTTAGATGGAATATATAGGCCATGTTTTAAATGGCTTACTTTTTCCCCATCTTCAACGTGGCCAGCTTCTAAAATTTTAGCATAACCACTTTTAAATTGATCGGTATTGAAGGCGAAAAACCCACCGTATTTTAAAACTATATCCGTTTTTTTCTTGCTTTTCCCTGCTTCGGCTTCTGCCTTCTCTTTTTTCTCGTCTGCGATTTGTTTTATAACTTCATCAGAACCCCAGAGCCTAACCGCTAGATTTAAATTATTACGGGTTTCCTTCACTGTCTTGTTCGCATATGTCAGGCTGTAACCGTGGCGCCTCTCGCTTGGGTTGTCCTTTAAAAATTTGTGATTCTTGATTGCCTCCTCTAGTTTGAACTCGTAAAACTCCAAGCTTTCAGGCATAGACAAATTAATTTTACTGGCTTTAGCTTCCCAGTATTCCGCGCGGCTCTTGTAATTTTCTGCCTTGTCTCTTTCTTCTATGCTCTTTCTCATTTTGTTGTCGTACTTCTCAAAGAGTTTACGGTGTCTTTTTTCGCTGTGGTGTCCCACCTTTATAGGCTCTCCAAGGCTTAAAAAATCTCTTTCGTGCTTTGTAGCTCTCGTGTCATATGCTTCATTGCTTCGCTTCTCAGCGTTTGACGCGTAGCCGATAAGCTTCTCTGCTTTCTTTTTGGCTCTCTCTTGACTGTTGAACCCGTCGCACCTGGTTATTGAATACAAATAAAAATCATCAGCCGTTTTGCCTAAATAATTGTGTATTTCGTTTTCGTGCTCCTGCCCGTATTTGGTTGTAATAATTACCGTTTCGCCTTTCTCGTTTTGTTCGTGGCATTTTGCGACAAATACATTAGGCGCAAATTTTTTGTAACTGTTTAAATTTTCCATGGTATTAAATTTTGAATTGTTGTTAAGTGGTTTTTAGTGCTACTGTGTTAAGCTTGAAGGATCCATTTAAAAATTCCTGCTTTTTAAATCCTATATAAAAGTCTTTTTTATATTCCAGTACTTTAAGGCCGTTTAAATATTCGTTGTCCTCTGCCTGCATTGGCTCGCCTTTTGTCTCAACTAATTTTAAAAGGGCAAATAATTTGCCCTCAATTATCTTGGATTTAAAAGCGTCTTTGATGTGTTTGTCAATCTCTTGAACGTTTGATTTTTTTAGATAAATCATAATTACTTTATTTTAAAAAATTAATGTTTCTTAGTATCTCCATTGCTTCCGTGTTGTAGCTAAACCAGTTTTGAAAGTCGGTTTTTGATACCCTTATAAATCGGTCCTTATTGTTGTAAACTTTAATTTTTTCGATTCCGTGTTTAGTGTTCGGAAGCCTTAAAATTTCGTTCAACTGTTCGTCACTTGAGAAAAAATAAAGTTCTGGACTGCTATTAAATTTCAAAGTGTAAACATTGCGTTTAGTGCTCATTAGATTTGACATTGTGAAAAGGGTTTTAAAATTAGTTGCCGTGATCTAAACCAATAAATCACAGCTTTTTTTTTGGGGTTTATGTATTTAAGAAACTAACTGTTTGCCTTTGGTCGCGTATTCTTTACTTCCGTACTTGCTTTTTATTTGGGCCAAACTCTTTCCACTTTTTGCCTTTTGCTTGTAGCCTTCAGGGGAGAAATACCAAACTTTCTTTAGTCTAGCAAAGCGGGCTTTATTCTTGCCTTGAATCGTCATTGAACTAATTACATCCTTCTGTCTGTATGTGGCTCCTTTTTCATTGTCTTCTAACCATATGAAGGAACCAACAAAGCTTACCTTCACATCGTCCAAAATATCAAATGCTTTGACCTCGTTATTATAGAATTTTTCAGCGTTGAAAGGTTCCTCAAATCCTTCTAATGGTCTGAAGCTCTTGAACTGATTAAACATATAAATAAAGTCTTTGTTTGTTCCTCCCGTGTCCGGGTGAAGCTTTAAACACAGCTTTCTAAATAGTGTTTTGGCTTCGTCTAATTTTTTGCAGTCCTTGAAATAATTCATGTGTTTAAGTTTTAAAATGGTTGTTATTGTTTCCCGTTGGTTTTCTTTTACTCCTCAATTTCGTAATGATCCAAAATTGCGTGTTTGCCTTGCTCATAGTCTTCATAATCGCACGAAATCTTATTTCCGTCAAAGTCTAAAACATAGTATAAATTATGCTTTAATATCTCTCTTTGATCGTCCTCCTCTCCTTTGCTTAGGTATATTTCAAGAGTTGCGCCCGTTGGTGTGTGGGTATATCCTGAAGGAGTTTTAATAAAATTCTTATTTGATGCGTTTGGGCCTCTTTTCATAGTGTTTAATGTATTTAAAAGTTAGGAACTTACATGAATGTTCACCACGTCATGTAAGCTTGTATTAAGTCTTATCTAATTCCTTATAAGTCTAAGCCTATAACCGTTTTATTAATGTATCGTAGTACATCACAGCTTAAGACCGCCCTAACTCAGAATTAAATAAATATGTCAATGAACTTACTGGACCTCATACCCTATAAACAAAGGGTTCTTTCTATCATGTGGACAAATGTACACACTATAAATGGTATAACAATAGTATAACTCATTGGAATTTTGCACATTTTTAGAGTTAAATTATAAGTTTTTCTTATAACGTACTGTTTATAGGGGTTAACGAGGGGTTATTTTTATAAAATTAAATGAAAATATAATAATGATATAAATATTAAGATATAAGGGGTGAAATAATTTTAAGGTGAAGGAGGGGAAGGGTTGAGGGTTTGAACCGATGGCCGGACCTCGTGAAAGCGTGTAAACTTTCGACCTTCAAGAGTTTTTCAAACTTGGTTTAGGTCCTTATTTATTCGTTGGCGAGATCTCGACGGTTAACCAGGGGTTTTGATATTGTCGGGATAATGTCGGGAAAATTAGGTTTAAAGTTTATGTTTTCCTAGCGTTAGTAGGGGTTCACAAGGTTTAATGTGTTACCCTATGGAGATTAAGAATGAGTTATGGCCACGATTTCAAAAATAGTTTAGCCTAAAAAAGCTGAAAATCTCACAATTTTCAATAGTAGGATCAGGCCCCGTGGGTCAAATATTCCCGTTTTCCTTCACGCGCCCGACTCGCCATATATAGTATTCCATCCCCACAACTTTACCGTATAAGCACTTTATACACAAATTTTGGTAGTGTAACATATTTATATTTTCTTTGTACGGGGATAAGAAACGCATAAAACCAGGCTCTTCATAGTACTAATATATATTGAAATGCTTCTCAGCCCAGTAAAAAGATTGTGATTAATTGATTTACAGTCAGTTAACCAAAGTCATAACTGTCAATTTATTTTACACTTATGAATATTGAAATGCACTAACTGTCAATTTAATTTACATCTAGGAACTGATTTTGCTTACGTATAATATTTGGATTATGAAAAAAAAATGCATGGATATGATAGAGAATTATTTTCTGGATAAAAGGCATAGGGTGTATGATGGTATTAAGTGGCGTTACAAGTATAGTAGCAATGCTGGTAAGTTTGGAATGAGTAATCTTTTGATGGAGGGATTGGTGTTAGAGTGCAGTGGTAGTGAGGTTAAGTTGATGGTGGCGATTATTTCTAGAGTAAAGCGAAGTGACAATGTATTCAATAGTGGGTGTGTTCATTTAGTTTCTAATGAGTATGGTGAGATATGTAGTAGGCCAGTATTTTGTGAGGCTATTAGAAAATTTATGGAATTGGGATATTTGGTAGCTACTTTAGACTCTAGATGGTTTATTTTAAATCCGAGGTATGTCAATAAATTTTACAGTTTAAAAGCTCCTAAGTATGTGACGGATAATAAAAAGTAGGTTTTGATACTGTATTTTTAAAAACTTATACTAAATTTGTATTGGATTTATACTTAATCAAACGGAAACACATAACTTAAGGAATGCAAGACGAAAAACTTAATAGCACTATAGATTTAAGATTAGGAGACTGTTTAGAAGTAATGTCAACCATTGAAGATAATAGTATTGATGCTATAATTACAGACCCACCATACGGTACGACTCAATGCAAGTGGGATTCTGTTATTCCTTTTCAGCCTATGTGGGAGCAGTTGAATAGAATTATAAAACCTAATGGAGCAATAGTTTTGTTTGCTTCACAACCTTTTACTAGTGCTTTAATTATGAGTAACCCAAAAATGTACAGACAGTGTTTAGTATGGGAAAAAACACGACCAACAAACGTAATGAATGCAAAAAAAATGTTTATGAAATGGCACGAGGATATAATTATATTTTATAAAAAACTGCCTTCATTTAACCCAATAATGCATAGCGATGGAGTTTTTACAGGAAAAAAAATACAAAGAAGTAATACAGATAGAAGTAAAGGAACTTTAGGTAATACTGGGGAAAAAAAAGATTATATCCACGAAGGTAATGGCGGTTTGTTTTACCCTAAATCTATTCATAAATATTCCAATGTACAAACACCAAACCTACACCCAACACAAAAACCTGTTTTATTAATGGAGTATTTGATAAAAACTTATACCAACGAAGGCGAAACGGTTTTAGATTTTACGATGGGAAGCGGAACAACTATGATAGCTTGTAATAATCTAAATCGAAACGGAATAGGTATTGAAAAGGACGAAACCTATTTTAATATAGCTCAAGATAGGATAGAAAAAAGTAAAAGACAAAAATTAGAGGAATTCAACTTTAATGAAGCAACAACTTAATTTTAAAGACGCATGACTAAACACAATTTTATTAAGATTATGAATGCTTTGGAAGCTCAATACAAGTATGATGAGCTTCATTCAAAATCACTAGCTAAGGTATTGGGATTAGAAGAGGGTTCAATGTACAACAACGGAAGTTTAGTGGATTGCATGATAAGTGTTATGGCCTCTGGATTTAATGATAGCAAACGAGCTGAGGAGTCTATTAGGCATTTTATGTATGATGATGGCTTTGGAAAAGAAAACAGCTCTAGGAGCATTACAGTAGAGGACTTATGGGAGAATCTTTGCTCTAGCTTTGTTCATAAACAGCCAATGAGTGAGCCTAGTATAAACAAAATCAACACTACTCAGGCTATATTTCTAAACATCGATAAGCTTATTAAAATGCATCAAGACAACTCTAGCTATAATGAGCTATCCAATATTGTTCTTGCATTGAAAATAAATATTGACGTGCTCAGGAATTTTTCTTCCAACTCTGATAAAGAGTTTTTTTTAGTTGACACAGATCACAAGATAGAATTCGAAAAACACATTCCTAATTTTCATTACGAATCTAATTCAAGCCAAATAAATCAATTGGACCATGGAGACAACACCTAAACTAATATTCAAGTCAGTAAAGAGTTCCCAGATAAAGGAGATTGCTTATGACGGTCCTTCAGAAACTTTGTATGTCAAATTCAAAAATGGAGAGAAGGTATATTCTTACAACCCGGTAAAGAAAGAAACTCATGCTGAATTGATGGCGTCAGAAAGCGTTGGTAAATATTACCACGCCAACGTTCGAAAAGCGGTTGAAGGCAAGGCGGTGAATACTAAATAGATAAATTAATGCAATGCCACTACTGCGAAAATACTATTGACTCAGAGGGTGGCATTCGATTAGGTGAGAGTGATTTATTTTTTTGTCATTCCTGTTACATAACATATCAAACAAAAGAAACTAAGATGAAGTACTACTTAGATACCGAATTTATTGAAGGCCCACAACGAAGAAGATTTTTAGGTATTCATTATGCAAACACCAAGCCGACAATTGATTTAATTTCTATTGGAATTGTTGCGGAAGACGGACGAGAATACTACGAAATATCCAAAGACTTTAATCTTAAAGAAGCTTGGAATAGGTATCAACTAGAACCTGATAATAAAGTTGGCGCAAGAATAGGTTGCCTTCCAAATCAAAAGAAAGTCTACTGGATTCGGGGAAATGTATTGAAGCCAATTTTTGATGAACTTATTTTAAAAGAATCTAATGAAGTTTTTGACTCTTATGAAAGACAATTTCTATTTAATGTATCTAAAGATTGTATTCCTGTTTGCGGAAATGATTTTACCTACAAAAACTTTAAAGCACTCATCAACAAATACGGCAAAACCAATAATGAAATAGCTGAGGAGATAGTTTCATTTACTAGAAATTATTCTGAAAATAAAAATGAGATTTGGGATAAGCCAGAATTCTACGCTTACTACGCGGACTACGATTGGGTTGTTTTCTGTTGGATTTTTGGAAAGATGATTGATTTGCCGAAAGGCTTTCCGTGGTATTGTCGGGATTTGAAGCAAATATTAGACGAAAAACAAAGTGAATTAATTAAAAATCACGGAAACATTAACGTAGTGCAAATAAAAGAATTTGATGGTTACCCGAAACAAACCAACGAACACAACGCTTTAGATGATGCCAGATGGAACAAAGCACTACATAAATTTTTAGATAATATTTAATCCATGAAAAAAGCTAACGAAAATATAACTGAAGAAAAATCAGCAAGAGATAGGGTAGACAATTACATCAAGCATAAAAACGGTGCCATATTTTTACTTACAGAAAACACTAGAAGTAAAGACCTTGTTTTTCTAGTCAGCAAAAAGAATAAGATGAATAGCTTTTCTTTAAAAAACATTCGCCAAGGTTTAGTTGACGGAGAGTGGCTTCAAGTAAACGAGCACGAGGTAGCTAAGTGGGACAGCGTTTATTCAGATCACATACTAAATGTTACCCAGAAAGTTTTGAAGCACGTCATGATAGCTGAGCTATTGATTGAGGTAGATGAAGATTTAGATACGGAAGAAATTGGAGATAGTTACTTTAGAAACCTATTAGCCAAATCTAACAAGCAAGCTATGAGAATCGCTGAGAGGCATTTTAATAATCTTTACAAAGTAGATCCAGTAATGCTTCAAAACATGATGAGAGTCATGGAGGAGCTAGTTAGCAATGTTGCAAAGTTACCTTTAGAAGACTATCCATTTTTTGCCAAGTTTACTGACAAGTATTTTGAAGATCCTAAATCATTTAGAAGCCAAGAAGTTCAATTTATAAAGCCAGAGAAATCATGAAAATAGATAGAATTAATGAAATTTCAAATTCAGTTTATGAGATGGGTTCTGTTGCTCTTAATTTTGGAGGCATGGATTTTACAGATTTAGAGCACCTAATTAGACGAGTATTCAAAGACGGAGATAAAGTTCTTTTTTTTGTAACTGAAAATCAAAATAAAAAATTAAAGTCTCATTTTGAAAAAAATAATTTGGGTATGAATATAAAAATTCACGACAAAGAAAAAGAGATTATTCATTATTCTTTTTGTTTAGACGGAGTTGAGTTTGTTTGTTCAATTGATTATGATTTTTTCTTCAATGGAGTGAAATTTAATTGTTCAATTCAAAATAATTTAAAAAACAGCTTAATAATTCACCCTAGTCTCAGGCTAAATAAATGCGTATTAATAAAAGAAACAGAATAATGATAAAGCTTAAAATTTTGGGAACACCACAATCAAAACAGTCGGCTAGATTTCGTATTGCTGGTAAAGGCCCAAGTCAATTTGTTCAGTCTTATCAGAAAAAATCTGTAAAAGATAACGAAAGAAATATAGCCTTTGATGTTAAATCACAAATACCATTAGGATTTGTTCCTTACAATGATGCTGTTGGTGTAGAAGTCCTTTTTGTATTTGCCCCTTTGAAAAGCTGGAGTAAAAAAAAGATAGCTCTTTTGGAATCAGGACAGCAAATTTATAAAGAGACAAAGCCAGACCTTACAGATAATTTAATGAAAGGATTATTTGATGCTATGAATGGAATTGTTTTTACAGACGATGCCAGAGTATGCGAAGTCAAAAGTAAAAAGATATATGGGTTTGTTCCTAGAACAGAACTCATTTTAGTAGACCTAACAAAATAGATATTTATGAAACTAATTGGAAACCGCATACTAGCTGAGATAATTCCTTCAGATAGAAAAACTGAGTCAGGAATAATAGTGTCAGAAAAAATTGACTTGAAAAAAAATAGGGCAGAAATTGTATTAGTTGGCCCAAAAGTAAAATACTATCAAATAGGTCAAGTTATAGAATACAATTCCAATACGGCTCAATATGATACTGTTCGCGGAAGTGAATGTGTGTTTTTAAGAGAAGATCAAGATATTATAATGCTTATCTCAGAAAAAAGAGAATATCAAAAAGTTTAAAACCGTAATTAAAACTTATCAATAATGTTAAATAAAGGAAGCGTAATTTTATCAAAAAAAGAGATGGAAGACTGTCAAATAAACGACGAGTATATGTACAGGCATGTAGCAAAAGAAATAATAGGAGGAATGGATTTAAAAGAACTAAAAAAGCTAATGATATTTACTAAGAAAATAGTTAATTCTGAAGAAATAAAATACACGGCAACAGTAAATTTGCCATAAAATAAAAATTTAATTACCCGACAGGTAGAGCCCTTTGCAGAGATGTAAAGGGCTTTTCTAATTAAAAATCGTAAAGGCTTTTTCTAAATAAGCTAGGCTGTGTTTTAGTTTGCCTGGTAAGTTTATTTAGTAATTTTTGACGAAGGCCATCAACTTTACTAGCGTCACTATCCGCAAAAGGGTTTGTGTAACTTGAAGGGTTTACTGTTTTTTCTCCAGATAAATATTCATAGTAGTCTTTTACTATTTTTTTGGCGCGTTCAGTTAATCCGTAAAGGTTACTGTTTGCTCCCTTATGGTGATGAACAACTACTTCAATATAATTTAAATCGATTAAAGTAGTCAAGTGATAGCCTTCGTTGATTGTAGGTAAAACTTTGAAATCACGCCTTGAAAAATACTGTATTGGAAAAAGATAAAGCAAAATATCAAGCTCAAAATTATTTTTTATTCTATGCTTTCGAAGTATGTATGGCCGAACTACAATGCTGTACTGAAGAAGATCTTTTCCAGAAGTAAATATTAATTTTTGTTTTTCGTTTTTACTAGAGTATTTAGCCTTAGCGTATTCGTTTGTGCCTGAAAGTTTTACATCAGCTTTATGCTCTTTTACTACGGAAATTGTTTTCTCACTTAAAACTTGTTTAGCTACACCAACTATTTTTGATTTTGTCTTTTTCATAAAGTAAAAATTTATATCAAATATAAGTTTAATGTTCATTTAGTATAGATTTAATTTATATTTTTGTATTATAATATAGTTTTAAACTATTAAAAATATAGTTATGCCTTTAGCTAACAAAGCTACTAAAAGAGTATTTTCAGCAGGAGCATACTTGTATGGATTTGATATACAAGATAAAGATTCTTTATTTAGTGCCTATGACATTATAAATGAGATTTTACCTGGTCAACTCTTGTTTGTTAATAGTTACAGATTTGCAGACAGAAATACGGAAAATATTGATGAAGGCACTAGCGGTTATTTTACAATTATTGAACAAGAGGGCGAAGTTATTGAGATTAGATTGAATATACTTAATCTTTTAGAAGAAAACAATTCTCAAACTTTAATTGATTTTATAAATAGCGGAGACAGAGAGATTTTATTTAAAAATCAATCTGATGAAAATATAAGTTCTTTTTCATCACAAGAGGCTATACTGGAAAATAATTATGTAAAAATACTTATTACTAGCTCTGAGTTAATTTCTAATTTTGATAATGAGCAAAGTTATAAATTGTCCTTAGATTTTATACCAACTCTACACAGTAAATTAATTTTAGATGATGGGTCTAACCCTCACGGAACTACTAAGGATGATTTAGGATTAGGTTCTGCTGATAATACTCCTGATTTAGAAAAACCATTAAGTGAAGACGCAAAAGAGTCTTTAGCTCTAAAGGTGGACAAGTTAACTGGAAGTAGTTTAATACAAGACATTTCCATTACAAGATTATCTAAAACAAGTGGAGAAAATACAGGAGACCAAGATTTAAGTGGTTACGCTTCTTTAGTTAATGGAACTGTACCTACTAATCAATTACCTTCTTATGTAGACGACGTTTTAGAATTTGCTAGTTTGTCAGGTTTTCCGAATGCAGGCGAAACAGGCAAAATATACATTGCTTTAGAAACGGATAAGCAGTATAGATGGACTGGCTCAAATTACTTGCAAATTACAAACGGATTAATCGCAAGCACAAATGATTTAACTGAAGGTTCTAATAATCTTTATTTTACGGTTTCAAGGGTTTTAGCTACATTACTAACAAGCTTTACACCATTTGGCTCATCTTCTAATTTAGCAGCCACAGACTCAATATTCACAGCGTTAAGAAAGCTACAAACTAGGGTAGCTTTAAACGATTCTAAGGTTACAAACAGCACAAATGCTGATACCTTAGATAACTTAAATAGTACACAGTTTTTAAGAAGTGATGCATCAGCCAGTTTTTCTGGTTCAGTATTTACTATTGATGATGACAAGCAGCTTATATTCGGAAGCACATCTCCTTCTGGGAATGTAGGATATTTAAAACTACAAGCTTCAGGCTCAGAACTGTTATCAGACATGGGTGCGGATATTACATACCGTGACGCTGGCGATTCGTTTAATTTTAGGTTTAAATTTTATAGGGTAACTGGAAATTTTCAAATTAGTGGAAATTTCATAGGCAACGGCTCACAATTGACTGCATTACCGAATGCCTTAGTAATCGCGTCACTTCTTACAAGCTTTAAACCATTTGGCTCATCTTCTAATATATCAGCCACAGACTCTATTTTCACAGCATTAAGAAAGTTACAAACTAGGGTGGCACTCAATGATGCTAAATCTGTACCAACTAATAACAATCAACTTCAAAATGGTGCTGGATATATAACATCTGCTGACGGTGGCAACGCTCAAACTCTACAAGGATTAAACAAAAATGATTTTGTAAAAACAACTACAACAAGCGAACCTACTGGAAGTGACAAAGTACTTAATATGGTATCATTAACGCAAGCAGAATATGATGCAGGCACACCGATAGCGACCACACTATATATAATAACAGATCAAAACGGTAACGGAAATGGCGATTAAAATTGGAAATAATAATATTGACAAAGCTTATTTAGGGGCTAATCAAGTCTCCAAAATGTACTTAGGTGCTAATATAGTATTTAATATAAAACTGACTATAAGTCCTGTTTCTACAAGTGAAGGGTTTTCTTCTACAACTTACACAATTAATTTATTGTCTAATGCTAATTGGAATATTAGAAAAAACAATAGCTGGGTTACATTAAGTGCTATTTCTGGCAATGGCGATGCCACTATAACTGTAACGGTACAAACTAATCCTAATTCATCTGAAAGATCGGATTTTATCACATTTACGGCTGGTGACATAACTATACAGCACACTATAATACAATCAGGACAATAATACTAACAACAATTAAATAAAAATACCATGTCAAATGCCATAGCAAGTCCAGACGTATATCATCAAGCAACAACAGGACAATACGGAATAGTTAAACTTTTAACAGGAGAAAAAAGTGCTGACAAAGTACCTGGAGACAAAGTTGATTTTGCCTTTATTAAATCTGGTGAAAATAATAGCTCTTTTGCTTGCAAGTTAAGGGGAAAGTATGACGAAGAGTTTACTTGGAACTTAGACAAAGGCGATATTATATCTGGTCCTTTTTATAAAATCACACAGGTAGTCGGCATCTTGGCTTGTTACCCTACAAAATAAATCGATATGCTAGGAATGGGAATGGGACTTGGAATGCCGAGGCACAGGTTTGTTGGTGGCGATAGAACACCACCAAATAAAATGATTATAGAAAGTTTTGAACTTACTACTGACACAACACCACCTAATAAAATGACTATTGAATCTATAGAATTAAGTTAAGAAAATATGGTATTAAAAATAATAGCAAATTTAAACGGAGGTGACTTAGTTACTCCTGATAATGAACTAACATATAAAATATATGGTTCTTCTGATAACTATGCTTCACCAATAGCTACTTTAGGTAGTGCCTTAAACGATGCTAAGGTAAGTGTAACGGCAGGTGTTGTAACTATTGACAATGTCGACGTAGGAACTGAAGATGAATTTAAAATATCTTCTGTTGATGAGGCTGGAAATGAATCTATATTAAGTGATAGTGCTAGTGGTTTTAACTTTGACTCAGATTATCAAGCCGTTTTAAACTTCGCAACTTCTGAAGGTGATACATTACCAAGTGCATCTCAACAGATTCTACAAAACAATGTTGTTATGGGTTTTAAAGACAAAGGACTTTGGGACAAGGAAGATGCTTTTGGATTATTTGCAACTGATGCTAGTTTTAATTTTGCATTAATTTGTTGGAAGAGATTAATAAAAATGACCGCTTTTAATTCTCCAAGTTTTACAACTAATGGAGGAATTGACGGGGGTGGAACTGCATATATTGACACAAAATTTAAAAGTGCTACTGATGGAGTTAATTTCTTATTAGATGATGCTGGTTATAGTGTGAATGTAGGTACAACTACGCCTTCGGGTGATGTTATTTTAGGCAACTCTGATGTAAATCAGGGAGGAGTAAGAATAAAGCAAAAGTCTGATGCTGATTTTGAACTAAATAGTTCTTCATTTCCTACAAGTGCTAATTATCAAAATGGTGGGAATCTTCACATAGATAGAATAAGTAGCACACAAGTTGTTCTAAAGAGTGAAGATGATATAAGAAATGAAACCTCAAATTCTACAACTTTAACATCAAATCCTGCTTTAATTTTTAGGCTTAAAGAAAATTACGGAAATGGAAACATAAAAGCATTTTCTGCAAGGTCAAGTTTCACAGACCAAGAAAAAAACGACTACAATACAATAATTGACACTTATTTAAACGCAATATAATGGAAGTTTTAAAAGCAAATATACAGCAATATGAAGCCTTACAAGGATTCGCAAATGGTAATCATATAATTGATTTTAGCTTAGATGCAGATGATAATTATATTATTGGTAAGCAAGTTTTAACTGATGATAATTTTATTGAAATAAGAGAAAATTTAGAAGAACTTGAAGTGATTAATTATAATCCAAAAGAAGAGGAAATATAATAATAACCCAATATGAAAACAAAAATTATGAAAATTAAAAAATTATTTAAAACCTACATTTGGAAAAGAGACAAATTATTGCACCTAATAGTAGGTACACTTATTTACATCTCAGGAGCATACTTTTTTTCTCCTGCTGTTGGACTTATTTTGGCTTTATTAGCTGGATTCTCTAAAGAAATTTACGATCAATTTTTTAGAACGAAGATAATTAATGGAGTTAGGGTAAAAACTAATAACGGCGAAGGTTTAGATTTCTTTGCTACTATCTTTTTACCCGTAATACTATTTTTAATCAGTACAATTTAATTATGAGATATTTAGAAAAAATTGCAGAATTTAATAATGGATCCTTATTCGTAATTGCTTTAGCGCCTAGCTTTGGCATCACTAAACTGTTCAACATTATTTTTGAAGGAGTAGATAATAAGGAATTAATAATGCCACTGGTCGTTGTGGCTTTTGGAATATTCGCTTTTTTTTTTTGTACTTAGTTGATTTTTTTTTAGGAATTTCAGCATCTCGAAAACAAGAAATAGAAATTACAAGCTCTAGGATTTGGGAAAGTTTCTGGAAATGTTTTGCCGTAGTTATACTTATGTTTTGCATGCTTATATTCTGTTTTTTGTTTATAGCACTTAACCTAGATTCATTCTACAAAATATTTCTTTACCTCATGGTAGTGTTCAGTATTATCTTTTGCCTTTACGAGTTTTCGAGCATCGGAAATAATTTAGAAACTATTTACGGAAAAAAACCAAAGCTGTTTACATTTTTTGAAATCATTTCTCGAACTGTAGAAAACGGAATTATAAATAAAATACAAAAACTATTTAACTGATGAAAACCATTAATGAAAGATTAGACTTACTAGAGAAAAAGCTCTTAACACCTGAAAATTTCACGGTTAGGGAATATCTAAACTACGGTGACTATTCGGTAGTAACCATAAAAGATAGGGAGTTAATTTTAGATGAGTTTGAAAAGCAAAGCACAGCGGAGCAACAACAAAATTTATCGATTCTTTGGGCTTTGCAGCCTTATAGGGCTGATTGTGGTTTTCCTATTTATATTACTTGCGGTAAACGTACCAAAAGGCACGAGTTAAGCAAAGGACGAAGCGGTGATAGCGTTCATTTATGGGGAGCTACAGACCTTACAACTTTAGAAGAAGGTCAAATGACTTATTTATCTAACCTTCTAAAAAATAAATGGATTGGTGGATATAAGCATTATGAAAGTAAAAGATTTATTCACGCAGATTTAGGAAGAAACAGAACATGGTAGATCCAAAAAAACAATCTTACAAAGATAAAAACGGAACATCTAAAGTGGGCGATGGATTCCGTTGGTTGATCAAACAAGGTAAAGAAGTTGCTCCAGAACTTTTACAGCTCGCAGGAAGTTTGACGGGCGTAACAGCTTTAGGAACTTTAGCCAACAAGATAAGTGACTCTCCTGATATTTCTCAAATAGATAAAGACATGCTTTTAGCCGAGCTGGAATTAGACATTAAGGAATACGAAATCCAGGTTGCTGACAGAAATTCAGCGAGAAATAGACAAGTTGAAATTGCTAAGTCAGGAAAAAAAGATTTGTTGTACAACGTGTCTGGATTTATTGGATTGGGAGTTTTTGCCTTTGTTGTTTATTCAATCGTGTTCTTAGATATTCCTGCATCAAACAAGGAAATATTTATACACTTAATAGGAATAGTTGAAGGCGTCGCATTATCAATTTTTGGTTTCTTTTTTGGAAGCTCAGACGTTGAGAAAAAACGTTAGCCTAAAAAAATAACTACTACAAACTAATCATAAAGCAATGCAAGCACACAAAGATTTCATAGTACATATACCAAAGCGTTACAAGGGAGGTGTTAAAACTAAAAGTGGTGTCGAAATAAAACTTGACAAAAACTTTTCAGGTAAGGATCTCGCTAATAATGTTTTTGAAGTCATCAATGTTCCTATGGATTATAAAGGAAAAATAAAGCCAGGCTTTAGAGTTTTGGTAGATCCTATTGTTGTGCATAACCAAACCTTCCAGAAACATGGCGAAGAGCAAAATCAAAACCTTGTTAATCGAGAAAAGAAACACTACAAAGTTGATCCTCGATTAATTATTTGCTACTCTATGGGAGAAGGAACTGAATTTAAAGCGTTTGGAGATAATCTTATTTGCGAAAAATATGAGCCAAAAGAGAAAGAGGAAAAAATAGAAAAGATAGGCTCCATATTTATTCCAGATATGAGTAGAAAAAATACCGATCAAACTCCTCTTCTTAGAGTGATGATATCGAATAAAGAGTCAAGAAGTCAAGGAATTAATGAAGGTGATTTAATTTATAATCAAGAATTTACCGCTATTGATATTACAATTCGTGATCAGAAATTTATGTGGATTAAGAATCATCATGCTTTAGGTAAGCTTTTAAAAGAAGCCGTATGAAAAACGATGCTGACGTAAAAGAATATCGAAAGGAAAAAACATTGAATTTGATTGAAAAATACAAATCATTAATTGACGATGTGTTTAAAATCTTTGATGAAAACAAGCAGGAATATATTAGCGAAGATGATAAAGAAGAAAGTGAACAAAAGAAGCTTGAGAAGATAAAAAAGAGAAGTGTTGCCTTGGATCAAGTTGATCTTTTTCTAACCAAAATAGAAAGCCTTGAGCACCATGTAAAGGAGTCTCAGGAATCTGAAAAAGACAATACTACTGAAGGAAAAAAAGAAGAAAAAGAAGGATATCTACACCCAACTAAAAAAAGAGCCAGAACTAAATGATACATTACTTAGGACATAAGGTAGAGCTAAAGATCACAGCCAAAGATAAAAAGATTTTAAATAAGCTTAAGTCTTGGAGTTATGGTTACAACAAAGAACACGATGTTGTAATTATTTCCAAAGATGGTACGCTTGGCGAAGTCTATGAAATCGAAGGCTTAAAGATTGGACTGCCTGAAATGCCTAATAAAAAGTATATAGTTAACCACGAAAAAATTGATTCTCAGCAAAAGTTTTATCGTGAAAAAAAACCTGCTGAATTAGAGTACAATAGCATAGATGCTATAACCTCAAAATTTACGGGAACAGCTCAAAAAAAACAAGATCAAATTGACTCCTATTTAGAGAAGTTATTTAAAAAGCATCAATCTTATATTGATGATCAATACAAAAATAGAGAGCAAGGCGTTTGGATATATCTCAAAGGATTACCTATTTATATGACCGGTACTTATTGGTTTGGTATTCAATGGGTGAGGGAGATAGCTGAGCACCCTAATTTTAGAGTTATTCAAAGTGAGCTTATGATATTCTGGGAAGCTTGCAAGGCTGACCGTAGATGTTTTGGAATGCAGTATGTGAAAAATAGACGTATGGGAGCTTCCCTTTTAGCGATATTTGAAATGCTAGAAGCAGCTACTTTGCATGAAGATAAATTGCTTGGAATGATCTCTAAAAAAGGAGATGATGCTAGTAAAATATTTAGACGATACATTACAGCTTTTAAAAGACTTCCTTCTTTCTTTAGGCCTGTATGGGATGGAACTAATACGCCTAAGAAAAAACTAAACCTTGAAGAGACTACAAAACGTAAATCTGTTGGAGCTTCAGTCTCAATGGGTAACGGACTTGGAACAATGGTTGAATGGCACAACACCGATATTAATGCAATGGACGGTGATGCTATTTTTAGATCACTTCTTGATGAATCTGGAAAATATCCAAAAGATGTTCCTTTTTCTAAATATTGGCCTATTGTAAAAACTTCACACAGAAAAGGAGTTATAATCACTGGTAAATCTATGGTTGTCTCTACTGTAAACTCACTTAAAAAAGGAGGTTCAGAATATAAAAAGATATGGGATCAAAGCGATTGCAGGGAGCGCGATCTTAACGGACAAACAAAATCAGGACTTTATCGAATATTTGTTCCTTCAAAATATTGCCTTGAGGGTATGTTTGATGAGTATGGATTTTCAATACTAGAAGACCCTAAAAAACCCATAAAAACAGATGAAGGAGTTTATGTAGAAACTGGCGCCATAAGCTTTTTAGCAAACTCAATTGAAGCGCTTAAAAATGATCCAGAAGATTTAAACGAATTTATGCGTCAAAATCCTGATACCGTACAGGATGCCTTTAGAAATGAAAGCGGTGACTGCGAGTTTAATGAAATCAAAATAGATGAACAGATTGAGCATAACAAATGGGAGCTTGAAGATACTTATAACAGCGAAAGCGGAACTTGGAAAGGTAATGCAGGCGTAGAGAGGGGTAATCTTTCTTGGGTGGACGGTATTCGGTTTGGAACAGTTAGATGGAATCCAGACCCAGAAAAAGGGCGTTTCTTTATCAAGCTAGGTTGCCATCCTCCAAAAGAGTTTAGGAATAAGTATGAGATGGTTCGTAAAAATGGAGGAATACTAGCTAATTCTCCATTGGCAGGACATATTGGAACGTTTGGAGTTGACCCTTATAACAGGAGTAAAAATGCAGACGGAAGAGGTTCTAACGGGGCGATCATACTTAAAACAAAAACCCATACGTGTGAGAGCTTACCGAATAATGCTCAAATTTTAGAATACATAGACAGACCTAAAAAAGTTGAACAGTTTTTTGAAGATGTAATTATGGCTTCTATTTATTATAGCATACCTTTTTTATCAGAACTATCAAACGAAAGATTTTTAGCTAATATAAAAGAATGGGGCTTTCGTCATTTTAGTATGAATAATCCGTTTAAAAAAGGATGGATTAATTTATCTTCTACTGAGCAGGAGTTTGGTGGAGCACCACAACAAGATACCAAAATTGGGGAAGCTCAGTTTTACGCTACAGAAGCTTACATAGAAGATCATGTGGGTGTTGCTAGAGATAATTCTTATCGATTAATGGGTGAAATGGGAGATATGCCATTTACACGAACTTTATATCAGTATAAAGAAGTTGATACGAGTAATAGAACTAAATTTGATGCATATATTGGAGCTAGTTTAGCTGACGTCGGGAACCAAAGAAGGACAATAAAAAAAGATGTTGAACAAAAACGAATGACTGTTCCTTTTACTGTGTATAACAATAGCGGTTCCGTTTCTAAAATAGCCATGTAATGAGTGATTTAAAATCTAAAAAAGTAATAGGAATACCAGATCCATTAGCTTCAGAAGGAGAAAAGAAAGATCCTGCTTATGGTTTAAAGTGGGCTATTGCTATGCAAGCCGAATGGTTTGGTGGTGGCATGATTAATAATCAATGCTTATTTACCCAAAGACACATAGAGATTGATGAACTAAGACTCTATGTTCGTGGTGAGCAAGATTTAGAAGAAGATAAAAACCACACAGCAAGACAGCCTGACGATTTAACTTTGCACAACCTAGACTTTACACCTATAAACTATGCTGAAAAATTTGTAAATAAGGTTGCTAACGGCATGGGTAGTGAGTTTTATAGAGTAGATGTTAGGTCAATAGATAGATTCTCTTCTCTTGAAAAAAAGAAAAAATACGATAGGCATAAAACTAACATGGCCGCCAACCCAATGCTTAAAAAGGCAGCAGCTCTTGGCCTTCCAGATTTATCAGAAAAAGGATTTGTTCCTCAAGACGTTGCCGAACTTGATCTTTACAGTCAAATTAAAGAAAGACCATTGCAAGAAATCTCAGAAGAGATACTTATTAATTTTGCGAAAAAAACAAACAGGTGGGAGCAAACTAAAAAGAAAACTGATAAGGATTCGGTTATTACTGGCCTTCAAGTTTCTAGAATCTATACAGATGAAAACAATGGAGTTGTTCCTGAGTACGTTGATCCAGGAACATTCATTCACAGTTTTTCTGAAATGGAAGATTTTAGTGATGCTTTCTATTTTGGCTATGTTGATACTATAACCATAAATGAGTTAAGAAGAGAAAGCGGATATAATGATGTTAAGTGCCGTAAAATAGCAAAACTTTACGCTGGCCAAAACAAATTTAATGAGACAACTTTTGACTTTTCTCATGCGCCTATGCAAACCATTTTAGATATTAAAATTCAGATATTAAGGTTTACATTCCAAAGCGATAAAAAAATTGTGTTCAAAAGATATTTTGATAAAAACAATAAAACTAAAAAAGTATCATTAAGAGACAACAATTATGTTGTTCCTGAAGGTTCCGAAAGTAGCCGTTTATCCAAAAGTTTTGACACTTGGTATGAGGGAAGCTATATAATTGGTAGCGATGAATTTGTTTATAATTATCAAGAAAGTGAAATTTTAGCAAAGGACGAAATGAACAAGGTTTTTCCTCCCTTTGTAGTCCAAGCTACTAGCATTTACAGAAACAGACTTAGGAGTTTTCTTAAAAACATAATTGCGTTATGTAAACAGCTTCAAAGAATTCACTTAAAAATACAGCATTTAGTGGCTGAGCTAAAACCAGACCTTATTGAAATTGACATGGATCAAGTGGCCGAGCTTATAAGTGACGCTAAAGGAAACCCAGAAGAAAATATTAAAAAAGCTCTTTCTTATCTAAACGTAAAAGGTATTGTTCTTAAAAAAAGGGTGAACATGGGCGAAGATGGCATGAAGGATGGAAATGCCGCCAGACCAATGCCAAATCAACAAGGTAGTGCTTTGGGTGTTCTATTAAATTCTTGGAGTTTCTACTACAAGCAGATTGAAGACATTACAGGATTAGATCCAGTTGGAGCACAATCTCTTGTTGGCACAAATCAAATGATTCAATTATCCAACAACACGGCCACTAAACATATTGTCGATGCTTCGGTAATGTTTGATAAGCGTGTATGCGAAACCATAAGCGCAAGAACCAAAGGGATTTTTAAATTCGAAAGACTTAAGCATTTAAGAAAAACACTTTCGGATGCCGTAGGACGTGAAAACATTGAAGCAATTAAAGGCTTAGAAAATAGAAGCCTTCATGAGTTTGGTTTTACACTCGAAATGGTACCAGCTAAAGAAGAATTGGACGAACTCAGAGAGGACTTAGGTATATCCTTAAAAGAAGGAAGTATAGATGTTTCTGATAAATCTGAGATATTGGCTATTGCTAGAAATAACATGAAGCAAGCTAGACAGTACATGCACTTTGTCCGAGGTAAAAATATTAAGCAAAGAATGAAGGAGACTGAATTTAATAATAAAACTCAGTCTAAAAACAATATAGATTCAGCAAGAGCAAAACAAGAGGGAGAAATTACAGTGTACCAACAAAAGAAAATGATTGACATTCAATATGATGCTCAAAAAAGCGCATTAGTTTTGAAAGAATTACAAGCTAAGATGCAAATTGAAGAACCATTAAGACAGTCAAAATTCGAACAAGATGTTTATTTGGAACAAACCAAAGGGTTGACAATCTTGAAGCGTGATGAAATGAAAGAGAAGGCTAAAGACGATAGACAGGACGTTAAGAGTAGTCAGCAAAGTGTATTAATCGATCAAAGATTAAAAGACACAGGATCTTTCGACTTCACTAAACCAGATTTTAATTTAAATGAGCTTTTAGGAGTTGGATAGTATCTGATTCTATTTTTAAATTCAAAATCCCATTCGCAAATTATTGTGAGTGGGATTTTTGTTTTACCACTGTTTTAAGTGTATTCATTAAAATTTAGTATAAGTAAAGTATAGATTTAGTATAAACATATTTGTATTTGTATCATTATATTTTATACTTTTGTAGTATATAATAGATAAAACAAATACTATGGCTATCGGGGAAAGTTTTTTAAATGCATTTAGTGAGAAACCAGCTGCTACAAAGCCAGCTGCTCCAGTTGTTGATCCAGTTGATACAAAGCCAGTTGATCCAAATGCTAAACCGATAGAACCCATTGATCCAGTTATTGACCCAGTAGATCCAGAACCTAAACCAATTGACCCATTAGATCCAGTCGATCCCAAGCCAGTTGACCCAGAGCCAACGGTAAACGAAATTAACGATGAAGCTGTTTTAAAATACTTTAAAGAAAAAAGAGGTAAAGAGTTTGCAAGCCTTGATGATTTCTTTAAAGATCCTGAGCCTGCAGCAGATCCTTTTGAGGGTTTATCTGAAGAGGCCTTACAATTTTTAAAGTACAATAAAGAAACTAATCGGGAGTATGATCAATTTAAAACTCTCAATAGAGATTATAGTAAGACAAACCCTGCCGAACTAGCAAGAGAAAAAGCTATTGCAATGAGCGATGGTTATTTAGACAGCTCTAATGTAGATGATTATTTAGAAGACGAATTAAAATTAGATGTTTCTGATTTTGAAAGATTGTCTCCAATCGAAAAAATGAAGTTGAAAAACTATGGAGCTGATTATTTAAAGTCTCAAAAAGAACTTCAAGAGAAATACAAAAAACCTGCCGAAAGAAAAGGCGATGTTGAAATGGTCACTCTCGAAAATGGAGAGCAAATGTCCAAAGTAAAATATGACAAATTATATGATCAACAAAAAGTGTATCAACAAAGCATTCAAGACTCCTCGGATAAAATCAAGGTTTCTGCTTATGATATCAAAATTGATGATAACGGTACCGAAAAAGTGATGAACGTCGGCTATGAGTACACAAAAGAAGAAGTGCGTGATATGGCTTCCTCTGCACTCGATATAGACGGTTTTTATCAAAAAGCTTTTGGTGGCGATAAGGGATTAGACTATGGTAAACTTCAAGAAGGCCTCCATTGGGCTAATCCAGCAAAAAGGGAAAAAGCTATAACCGCAATTGTACACAAGGCGTTAGCTCAACAAGCGGAAGATTTTTCAGCTATTGAGCATAACGCAGCTCCAAAAGTTAAGTCTATACCTGGAAGTGGAAACTCAGGATCTAAAGACTCAATTATGAATTGGAGAGCTGCAACAGGACAAAAAAAAGGAAAGGGATTGGGAGGACTTACTCCAGAACAATTTTAACTTTTAAAACATAAAAAAATGGCTTTTGATTTATTAGACGCTAACTTGTCAGGAGGCCCAGCGGTAATTGCAGCTCCAGGAGGTGTAAATGCCACCGCTGAAAACTTCATAGATGACTACACCTATGCTCAGAAATTTGCCCCTGAGCTTATTCCACAGCTTCACAGCGCGTATGGAAAAGGAAAAATACTTAAGCTTACTGAGCTTATTGGAAACGAAAGCACTTATGCTGCCGATAAGATATCACACTCAGAAGAAGGAAGACTGCATAATGCAGTAAAAAATGTAACCACTTCAGGAAATGTATTTACGTCTCCAACTCCGCACAATGCGCGTATTAAAGATATTATACTCATTACCGATGGTGTTGCTGAATGGCAAGCAGAAGTTACAGCAATTACTTCTACTAAAGTTTTTACAGCAGTAACAAGAGGTGAAGCGTTTGACTTTGCAGCTAGTGTTGATATACTTATCGATTTCACTAACTCTTGGGCTAAAGGAGATGCTAACTTTACAACATCTCGTAGATGGGACCCAACCATTTATGACAACTTCAGTCATATTGTAAAGGAATATTACGAAATCAATGCTTCGGATATGATTCATAAAACATGGATTCAAACTCCCGAAGGTCCTAAGTGGCACAACTATGAGATGATGAGGACTTCTACGTTATTTGATAACAAGGTAGAGTTTACCCATCTTTTTCATGAGCGTAAAGCTAGTGGAGAGAATAGAGGAATGAAGGGCGTTATTCCTCAAATTGAAGATAGAGGAAACATTGCTAACGAGTATATCGAAACTATTGAGGAGCTTTCTGAAATAGTGAGAAGACTTAAGCAGCAAGGTGGTGGTTGTAATTCTTACAACGTATGGCATGATCACAAACAAGGAACTTTTTTCCGCAGAATGCTTTCAGGTGTAAACGCTCACTATTCAGGTGGTGGAAACTATGGAGCATTTAATAATAGCCGTGATATGTCTATGGCGCTTGGCTTTAATGATGTGTTTATTGATGGTGTTACTTTCTTTTTCCAGCCTTTGGAAATTTTAGATAACCCTTCATTGATGGGTAGTACAAAATTCCGTGCAACTGGTCTTGCTTACTTGATGATACCTAACGGTAATACAAGTATTTACGACAATGGAAACACAGTGTCTACACCATTTTTAAGTGTACGATACCGAGGTGATGAGTCCTACAACAGAAAGCGTGAGCTTAAATTATTTGGGCCAAATGGTACGCCACAAGTAAAAGATGCTCAAAGTGCTCACTACACAAGTGAGTGTTTGAATCAAGTAGCAGGAGCTAACAACTTCTTAGTAGGAAGGGGGTCTGCTGTATATTAAGTATAATAAACTAAAAGGGGGTTGAAATATCAGCCCCTTTTTTTTTAATAACAATAAAAAAGCAAGCGGAAATGGCAAAAACAAAATTAAATTATGAATTAACAAAAAATAGAAGGCCTGCATCATGGCAGCTTCCTATTAAAAACATCATGCTTGAAAAGTTTGATGGTAAAAAATCACTTGGATTAAGGAATATCGAATACATACCTGGTGAAGTAAGTATTTTTAAAGAAGATCATCAAGGCGATCAAGAACCCCCAGGGGTTTGGTTTGAAGACGGTGCTTTACAAGTTGATAGCGCTAACAAAGTTTTAGTCGAAATCCTAACAAAGCACCCATGGAATAGAATTCATTTTAATAAGGTTGACCATGACGTAACTGCTAGTAAGAATATTGATTTGATGGAGCTAAGATTTAAAGCTTATGAGGCTGTAAGTAGCAAGGATTCTGAGGAAATGAAAGCTCGTGCTTTTGTCTTATTAGGAGCTTATGTGATTTCTCAAAGTGACAAGCTTATTGAAAGTCAACTCAAGCAATTCGCTATGGACGATCCTGAGAAGGTATTGGAAGAAATGAAGCAACCAGATTACGCACCAAAGACTGTAGCTGCTTTAGCTGTTCTAAGAGGCGTTCTATTAATAAACCCTACCAATACTCAAATTAGTTGGGCTGATACAGGTAGATCCTTGATAAACATTGCGGCAGGGCAAGATCCTATCAGCAAGCTAGGTCAATTCTTATCTGGTAAGGATGAAAGTGCAAAGCTTACTCTTCAAGAAATTGGAGAGAAAATAACTAGAAGTTACGAGTTCAAAAAAGACTATACAGCTAGTGAAGAAATCCAAAGCATACTTGCAAATAAAGACGAGGATAGTGTAGATTCGCATAAGTCTAAAGAAGGCGATGATCTTGACTTAAAAGAAGCTCGTGAAGAGTACGAAGATGATTTTAATAAGCCAGTTCCAATCAATAAGAAAAACGATTTGGGATGGATAAAAGAAAAAATAGCGGAAGGCCCTAAAGCTGACTAACTAACAATACTTTCCAGTTCTGCTGGTTGTGCGTTTCCCGACGCTAGAGCCCTTTAGCAATAAAGGGCTCTTTTTTTTGGTATAGGTTCTATTTAAAACTCTTCTCAAACCAAATATGCAAGTCTATTCCAAAAAAGCATAGTTTAATACAAAAGTCATAAGGGCTTGAATACCATTCTTGTATTCCAAATATTACCCAATCACAATTCCTAGAGTGTTTCTTTTGTTTCCACCGATTGATTAATGATAATCCTTCGTATTTTGTTGTGAAATTTCTTTTCATCTACTTACTTTTTACGATTCCTTTTTTTTCTAGCTCTTCTATTTTTGGCAAAACTTTCTTCTTGCTTTCTGTAGTTAATTACAGGCTCATGAGGATCAATCCAAGGTTCCTCAAAATAAGGTCTTGGATTGATTTTATAAGAATAATCATCTGTATTATTAATTAAAATTCCTCTATCAACTAGAGCGCATGTTGGAGTTACATAACTAGAACTAATAGCAAGTGATCTTAAAAATTCTTTACAGCTACTACGACCACCTCCAATAATCACTACTGTTTTGCTTGAGGGGTTTTCTTTACTAGGTACGTACATAATTTCTAAAATTTAGATTCATCTACAGGATGCCCAGGACAACCACCACCAAAAGGGTCGAAACCTTCGCAAACTCCGTTAGGCATTAATTTATGTCCTTTAACTTGAAGTTCGGATATTTCTTTTCTGATTTGTCGATCAGTCATTGGATTACCGTCATCATCTTGATAAAAGTTAATTTTCTTACCCTTCATGTTTTTCAACAATCCTTCAATATTTGTACACATGCGGCGTATTGTTTTCATAAGTTCTAAGATTTAGCTCTTCTAATCAAGCTTATTAAAATGTTTCGTTCTGCTTTTAAGTTAGCTTCTTGTAATTCAGCTACTTTTATTATTTCAATTTTATTTTTGTCATTTAGATAAAGCAAACCCCACTTCTCGAGAAGTTCACTTTCTTTAATCAATCCTTCTGGACAACAATAAAACCTAGACTGCCCAACGCCTTTTTTAGCTATTTTCCTAAACGGTTTCTTACAGTCTTTTAAAAAGTCTCCTCTTCCAACTTTTACTTCAATCATTATAGAATTACAAGAATTCCATCCTATTACGTCAGGTTTTTCTTGCTCAATAGTTTTCATATCTATAGCTACTGTGGCACAATTAGGAATTAAAGTGTTTTGGTTATGCTTTTTAAGCCACTTAGATGCAATATTTGTTAGTTCAATATGTTTCATTATTTCCCTAACCATTTCGCTTTCTCGCTTGCCGTTCGCTCACTTAAAGTCATTTCAGTTTTGACCCTTGCTTTATCATTCACATAATCCCAAACCCAAGTTACCTTTTTTCCATTTGCGTCAGCCACTTCCATGGAGCCGTACATCTTACATATTCTCGCTAATCCTCCCATTTTTTAGTTTTTAAATAAGTTAATTATAGCTGTATAGAATTTTTAACTTCATTACCCCAAGAATCCCAACCTTCAGATTGGTTTCTTGCAAATAACTCGACTCTTGGTAAGTCTCCACAAAGCCTAATTATCATGTCTTTAATTTCATTAGGTTTTTTACTATGTTTTTGTATTTCAGAAACCACAACCGAATGAACATCTGCATTTTCTCTTTGAGGTTTTCCTTTAGTTCCTATTAAGCAAATTTCTACATTGCTTCTTGTCCAACTACCCATTCCCCAAAAAACATCTAAACTTTCTAACGGCATAAATGATATTTGGTTTTTATTAAATCGTTTATTGGTTTTTATCCAAACAAAACCAATAGTTTTAAAATTAAATCCCCAAGCAGCTATAACTTCCAAACCTTCATTAAGCTTAGGAAAGGTAGCCCACATAAACAAAATACTATTATCGTCTGCTATTTTGTTTATAGGTAAGCCTTTTATGTCTTCAATATCCATTGTTTTATAATGTCTTTTAGCACCACCACGATTTAAACTTTTATCATCATAAGACCACGCTGGATCTGCATAGATAATATTATACTTCTTATTCATTTTTTTCTGTTATCAATTAATTCTTGTACTATTGTCTTAAGGCGATCCGAAGGTTGGCATTTTTCAAGCCAAAAATCAAAGCTCCTTAGTTGACTCATTATTAATCCTAGAGAAATCTTTTCTCTATTATCCTTTTTCAATATCATTTGTTTTTGGATATGATCCAGAGAATTAAAATGTATGCTTTCTTGTAATTTTTCTTGTGATATCATTTTTTAAATATTAGTATGCTGTTAATTCCTTTTTTAATAGTGAAGGCTTTTTTGTCATTGAGATTGTTTAGTGTTTCCCTTAATTCTGAAAAGCTTATGTTCAGTTTTTCTGCAATTAGCATAGCACTTATACCACACTTCCCGTTTGTTTTATCGTGGTAGTCCGAAACCTCTTTGAGTACTTTTTTTTCTAGATCATCCAATGGCTGTAAATATATATTTGATTTATATAATATTTATACTAAAATAACACTTTAAATCTATTATTTTTGTATTAGATATAAATTTTACTTATAGCAAAATGATAGATCAAATTAAAAAGAAGGTAGAATTCTTTATAAACACTCAGATGAGAGGGAACTTTACCCCAGGAAAATTTGAGCTTGCTCTTCATGATTCCATACAGTCTCGTAATGAAGAATACTTTTATGACTTAAATCGATTAATTGTAAGAGAAAACAGAGGCGTAATTAGCGGAGGAATTGCTAACATACCAGATACTTACAGCGAAAAGATATTACACTACCTTGAAGAATCAGAGCCAATTACTGTAGAAGGCAGTCGCATAGAGCTTCCTTCCGATTGGAGATATTTGGACGAATCTGAAATAGTAGAAGGTGGAACTCTAGAGTTTTGCAGAAACAGAAGAGAATTTAATATTCAAAAAAGCTTAGCTACAACTCAATATCCAGTCTATACAATCATTGGAAAAAGTATATTGATTGCTCCAATTCAAGATGGTAGCAAAGTAAGGATATCATATTTGAGAAACATAAAATATCCAAAATGGACTTATACAAGTGTAAATGATGTAGAGTTATTTAACCCTGATGACGCTAACTTCCAAGATGCGGATATCCACTCTAGCGAAGAAAATGAAATGGTAAGAAGGGTTCTCATGGCCTTTGGTGTAAACCTTAAAGAAACTGATTTATTATCATACACCATGCAGCAAGAGAGTATAGATTTTAACCAAGATAACGCTTCTTAATTATGGCCATACAAAAACCTTCAGACTACTATGCTGATAAGAAAAATTGGGGCAAATACCAATATATCACTCTTAAAGATTTAGTAGATGATATGCTTGCCGACACAACCGATACAGATAGTTTTTTGGCTAATACAAAAAGAAGCCAAATTGTAAGAAAATTAAAAAAAGGTATTCGAGTAGTAAATAATGCTACTCAAAAAATGTTTAATGTGGCTCAATTAACGGTGGGTCCTAACTTGTATTTTGCCCTGCCCCAGAACTATGTTAATTGGATTAGGGTTTCTGTGATAAATGAAGAAGGACGTTTACAACCTTTGAATATCAACAACAAAATAAATACAGCATTCGGATATCTTCAAAATTATAAGCATGAAATCCTTTTTAATCACGAAGGAGAGCTGCTAACAACAGATATGGCTAATGCTTACCAAACACCACATATTAGACACACTTTTGAGTCTACACAAGACACTTCTCTTTTGTCTAAACATGGAGAGTTTAAAGTAAACGAGGAAAGAGGTACTATTCATTTTAGCAGTAACCTTGAAGATCAAGATGTTGTTATTGAATATTTATCAGACGGGTTGGATCTTGAAAATATAAGAGAAGAGGAAATAAAAGTTCACAAAGACCTGCAAGACGCTATAAGGTGGTTTGCGATTTCTGAAATTATATCAACAAGAAGGAATGCAAATCAGTACGATAAGTCCTCAGCTAGAAATAGGTACAACACCGAAAGACACAAAGCCTTGATTGCTTCTCTAAATTTCGATTTTTTAACAATAGGTCGTGAAATTAATTCTATGCCAAAATGATATTTAAGCAAAACTTTGTAAAGGGCCGTCTTAATAAAGATGCAGACATAAGATTAATGCCAAAAGGAGAGTATAGAGATGCTTTCGGGGTTGAAGTTATCAATAGCGAAGGGGATGATATGGGGGCCATAGAAGTCATGCTTTCCAATAAAAAGTTGACTAGCTATGACGTGGGAGAAAATCCTTTAGACATGGGTAATTTTTCAGATGAATTTCGAAAAAAAATATACTGGTTGGTTCTTTCTGATTTAGGAAGTTTTTTATTCGAATGGGATGATCTCAATAAAGTACAATCATTGGTTTTAGGAGATACTAGAGAAGAAGGCTCCCGTGTTTTTTCTCTTCACAAAGATCATCTTATTACAGGAATTGTTAAAGTCAACACTCAACAGGTCAAGAGCGACCTCCTTTTGTTTACTGATGATAATATGCAACCCATATGCATAAACATCGAGAGAGCTAAAACCTATGGGGTAAATGGGTTTGTAGAAGAGGATATCTTGCTTATAAAAAAACCGCCAAGAAAAGCTCCAAAAATAACACCGACCTACACCTTGGACGGAGGCAATAATAATGAAGAAAGATTTTTTCTATTTGCCTCTAGATTTAGATATCTTGATGGCGAATATAGCGCACCTTCCGATTTTAGTAATTACAACTTTACTCCACAACCCTTTGACTTAGATTATTTTACTTTAGATAATTTAGGAATGATCAATTCTTTTAATGCTGCCAAAATTGAATTTAATACTGGAGAAAAACAAGTCACAGAAATCCAACTCTTAGTAAAAGAGACTTTGAGTAATTCTTTGATGATTATTGAAACTTTTAGTAAAAGTAAAAATGGATGGGGAGACAATCAAACAAAGAGCTTTTTGTTTTCCAACAACAAAACTATCATTCCTCTACCTAGTGATCAGCTATTTAGGTCTTTTGATAATGTTCCTAGACTTGCTAAAGCTTTATCCTTATTAGAAAACATTCCAGTTTTTAGTAATTATGTTGAAGGTTATAATATAGAGGATAGCCAAGGTGTTCCAATCAATATTGATTATACTGTTTCTGTAAAAACACAAGCCTTAGAAAGTGGTAATAACTTGGATATTTCTTTTGCAGAAATAAGAAGAATTAACATAACAAATCCTAACCAGTATTCGCTAGAAAAAGGTTTAATACTGGTTGTAAGTATAGAAACCGATATCAACGGTGTACTTGGTTACAATAACACGTTTTTTCACACTCTTGAATCTGATTATGCAAACTTAGTTGACTTATTTAATAGCTCGTCTTTTGGTGTATTTATTGATATCATAAATTCAGACTTTCAACTAAACTATAACGAACAGGGAGGTTACAGCCCTCCTTCTAACCTAGTGCTTCAAGGCCCTCCTAGAATATTTAAAGGTACCGCTGGAGGTGTTGCTTCATTATTTCTTAACCCATTAGTTTTTAAAGATAGTGATGATAACGACAGGTTAATAACTGTTTCATTAACCTTTACCGCAGGAACTAATTTTACTATTACCAATGATATTAATTCTGGTACAGCTAAGACAAATAGAAATTATGAAGTTGGAAAAGTTTATTTGGATAAATACGGAAGAAGAAGTAGTGTTCTGACTTCCAAGAGCAATACTATATTCATTCCTCAAGCTTTCTCTTCTTTTCAGAATAAATTAGTCACAACAATTACTGGTCCTGCTCCTTATTGGGCTGATCGATATAAGCTTGTAGTAAAATCGAATCCTCTTGCATATCAAACATTGTATGTAACTGAATTTTATTCAGAGGATTTTTATACATTCTGCAAGCTTGAAGGTAATAACAAGGATAAGGTTTCTGTGGGAGACTTTTTAATTATTAAGAAGGCTGGACAAATAGTAATGACCGACCCTATTAAAATTAAGGTTTTGGAAATTGAAGTTAAGGAAGAGGATTTTATCTTAAATAATCAAGACGAAGACGAAAATGACATAATAGAAAGAAGAGGGGTGTACATGAAAATAATGCCGAAAGGATTTTCTATGAATAGAGATAATTTTGATGTAAAAGCAAGTGAAGCTCCAGAGGGTTCTAGTTCATTAACTTTTCCAGTAACTTACCTTGATTTGTTTACCAAAATTGAACCTGAAGATTCAGAGCTTGCAATACCTTCAGGAACTTCAATAACTTTATTCTTTAATAGCTCTAGAAATTATGATGATGATGGATGGAAAAACATAACCTACGATACTCAGTTTTTTGCACAAAGAAATTACGATAATATAGAGGATTGGTTTAATGAGGTCATATTGAGTAGAAATTCATTATTGGCTGATGATGGTTCAGAAGAGTTTGATTATGATTATTCACCTAATTTACAACTTGTAAGAGGTACATTTCCTTCTAATCAAGATGGAAAATTATACTTAAAAGTTACAGGTTTGCTTTCTGGAAGTACGGTAGGTTTTTTTAATAGAAGAAGATATGGAAGAATACAAGCTAAAATAACTGTTCGCATAGGTAGCGGTGTTTATGTGTTCGAAACACTTGCTAAACAAGCAGATACAGATATATTTTACGAAACAGAACAGTGCTTTGATGTGGTAGACGGCCAACATAAAGGTAACGTTCAAGATCAAGATTTTTCTACAGATAGCCCAGCAATAGTTGAGATGGACTTTTTTAATTGTTACACGCAAGGAAACGGTATTGAAAGCTTTAGAATAAGAGATGAATTCAACACGAATTATTTAAGCATTGATACAAGGCCTTCATCAACTAGTGTAGAAGAGTATCGAGAGATAAGAAGATTTGCGGATCACACTTACGGAAAACCTTACATAGAAAGCACCAATATAAACGGATTAAATGAATTTAACCTAAGTAATGCTAATTTTAAAGAGATAGATAAGCAGCACGGAAGCATACAGAGGACTTTATCTAGAGAAGGCAACCTTTTGGTGCTTCAAGAAGAAAAAACTGGCTACGTCCTCTTTGGAAAGGACTTATTGTCAATGGCTAACGGCCAAGGTGTATTAGCAACAATACCTGAAATACTTGGAAAATATATTCCATACGCAGGAAATAACGGAATAGGTAAAAATCCAGAAAGCTTAGCGGTGGACGGAGATAGAGTAAATTGGATAAATGCTAGAAGGGGAGTTCCAATGAGGCTATCCGCAGATGGGGTTACTGAAATTAATTACGGAATGTCTTCTCATTTTAGAAATCTTTTTATAGAAAATCCTACTTCCAGAAAGATAGGGGGGTATGATGCTTATTTTAAAAAGTACGTGATTAGTATAGAAGATGAAATATCTGAAAATCTTAATGCTTTTTGTGGAAATGTTATTCAAAAAACAATCACTGAAGCATTCACATTTGTACTAAACATAAATTTTCTTTTGGGAGAAACAGTCCTAAATACTGAGGTAACTAATGGAGAAGTTAATGTTTCTGCTGTTTACGACGGAGTTATTTACAGCGATAATGCCGTAACAGAGTCCTCTAGTTTGGAAATTCCTAGAACCGATTTAAGTAAAAATACAATTCAGGTTACAATTACACCAGTAAGCGATACGGCAACAATTCAAGTTACTAATGTATGCCCTCTTGGTATTCCAATGAAAGTAATAAGTATAGTTTTAGCCGACCAAAGCGATATAGGCACGACAATTATAAATAGATATAAATGGGGGGCTGGATCTTTCTTTAGTGAAGATCACTTGTTTGAAGAATTTCTTGTTAGCAAATTTGAAGTTCAAGAAGGATTAGAAGGTAATTCAAGGTTTCCAGAAAGAGGAAGGTCTGTAAATATTCAATCCTTTAAAGATTCTAGTACTACTGGCATTTTTCACGCTAACAGAGAGAATAGACTTGGCTATTTGATAAGCTCCCAAGGGTATAATGAATCTAACATAAATGATATTTTAGCTGATGCAACATTTCCCGAAACAACACAAACACAAGTTTCGATTAACAGCTTTATAAATCAAATAAGTTTTGATTTTAACCGTGAAAATAGAACTCAGGACCTATATCTTATATGGGATTATCAAGATAAGAATCCACCATTAATTGCCATAAATGATATTTTTGACAAGCTTGCTAGGTCTGTAAGCGATTTAGATGTTCTTGACAATGATACAGGAGTTCAATCTTCAAGTATTGAGGTTTTAATTATGTCTCAACCGCAATTCGGTAATGTAGAATTAAATAATAATAATACAATAAAATACACACATACTGGAACCACTCTTCAATCTGACGTTTTCTTTTACAGATTATCAAATGGTGTAATTCAAAGCGAGAACGCTAAAGTTATTATAAACATTACTACAAATCCTCCTACAGCAGTTGATGATTCGTTAGATATTAACAAAGGGGATTTAAAAAATATAAATGTTTTATCAAACGACATAAATCCAAATTCTCTTCCTTTAACTGTAATAATTGTAAGTCAGCCTAGTTTTGGTAGTATTGCTTTACTTACTAATAAAACAATAAATTATACTCATGACGACAGTAATAATTTTGAAGACAGCTTTACTTACAAGCTTAGTGATGGATTTAACGAAAGTAATATTGCTACAGTCGATATCTCAATTGGGGTAAGTTGTCAGAATGGAATTAATGCAAGCGGAAATGTAGGTATTTACGAAGCTATAATTGTTCTAGGTACTGGCACAGGCAGCACAGGTATAAGCTATAACGCATTCGATGTTCCTGATAGATTTCAGCTTGAATATGACGGTGTTATAATGGCAGATTCTAAATATGTGGGTGATTTTATTGAAGGAAATCCTTCTAGATATTCAGGGCTTCTAGGAGATAAAAATAATTTACCAGTATATTCTTATAACGGAACTACTTTTGAAGACACTGGAGAAACTAGGAACATAAATATACAGCAATCTGATATTGCTAATGGAACAACAGAACCTACTGATGGAGAAGGAGTCTTAACGTTTAACAAAACAACAGCATCACCAACTACAGTAAAACTTATTGTTACAGGCCCAATAGGAGGTACAGCATGGAATTTTACAGGCATATGCCCTACAAATAACTAAAATGGCACAGACATTAAATTTTTCTGAAAAAAACAAAGGATGGACGGGGGAATCTCCGTTTACTCCTGGGGGAATTACAAGCTTAAATAACAGGTTTTTCACCTTAAAAAATGGTCAGCTATATTTACATAATGACAAGGATAATGATGTTAAATGTAATTTCTATGGTCAGCAATTTACCGCAAGAATAAAGACGGTATTTAATGATGTTCCTGATAGCGATAAGATTTTTAAGAACTTAATTTTAGAAGGTGATGCAAAGTGGAAATCTAAAATAGAAACTAACTTTGTTAAAACTACGGTTAGGACCTCAGAATTTGTGACTCAAGGAAGTAAGGAGTTTGCTTTTCTAAGACAAGAAGAGTCTACAGAAATTACCCAAGGAGGTGATACGCAAGGTATAGGGAATATTAATACTGTAAATAATTTGATTATAACAGTAAGTAAGGTACCGGATAACACAAACAATGGTGATGCTTTATTTCAAGTAGTTAATAATCAATCTGAATTTATAGGAATTATTAATAGTCACACAAAAACTACCATAACCTTAAATTCTATTGCAGAAGACTTAACTCTACAACAAGGATCTTTTTGCTTTATAAAAAAGGTTTCAAGAATTGAAGGAGCCGAAATAAACGGTTACTACATGGAAGTGACTCTTGAATTGGAATCTACTGGTCAAGCTGAGCTTTTTGCAATTAGTACTAATGCAATAAAAACAGGCGTATGATACAAGCTAGACTATTAAAAAATGAAAACTATCCTACTCTTGTAAAGTGGTGGAAAGACAGCAGATTTCCCCCTCCAGGTCTTGACTACTTGCCACAGGTTAACGGTGAGCTTCAAGGTGTAATTATACAAGACGGTGATAAAGAAATATGTGCTGGATTTATTATAAACACGACTGTTCCCAAGGGGGCCATGGTTGAATATATTGTAGCTAATTTTGATATTAAAGACAGAGAATTAAGAAAGGAATCTCTAAATCTTTTAATAAATACAATTTCGGAAGTTTGTAAAGGAATGGGTAAAACCTTTTTATTTACAAGCCTTAAAAATCCTTCATTAAAGAATCGCTTTGAAGATTGCGGTTTTATTGTGGGAAGTCAAGATACGTGCGAAATGGTAAAAACGCTTTAAGTTTGTTTGTTGTTTGTTTAAATGAAAAAGCCCCTATTTTGAGTTAGGGGCTTTTTTTATACTAATTAGAGCTAGCATATAACAATCAAAAATGAATGATTAAGATATTATGACTTTCAATACAAATATAGACTTTTATTTAAATTACTCTCTAGTTTTGTCTCAATAAAAAAAGCCTCAAGGATTAACTTGAGGCTTTTTAATATAATTATTTACCTACAAAGGCACGGTATTAAATACTTGGTCTAGCACTATTTTTGGGTACATTTTTACTTTACCAAATCTTGGATCGGGGGTTGTATCTGTTAATAGGTTTTTATCCTTGCATATTTTAGAAGCTTCACGCCCTAATCTACTTGCCAACTTGATATTAACACTAACACCGTTTAAAGTACCATACCCTGCAATTGTAAAATATTCAGGAATTGTTACCGATTTTGCTTCTAATAATCGAATACGTTTATCTTGTTCGATTTCCTTTTCCTCAATCGCTTTTAATCGTTGTGCAGATTGTATGATTAAATCTATTTGAGATAGTGGCTTTTGCTTTTCAATTTCTAAAGCTTCCCATCTAATAATTAACCTTGCTCTTGCTTCGTCGTTAAATTTGGTAGCAATGTATAAAGTTTCCGTTTTTGAAAGTGAATACATTGGCATTGCTCGATTGGATTTGTCAATGTAAGAGGTTAAGTCAAAATTTACTTGACCTATTTTTAACCAAGTTTCTTCTTGCTTTCTAATTGACTTCATTAAATTAGCGTGAGTTATTCCGCTTAGTTCTGCAATTTCTAAACTTGTCATTTTT